>Ga0209589_1013206_pt1 | contig 10885 bp, 8 predicted proteins | sample CowpeawhiteBW_FD_187525 | JGI IMG/M metagenome (GOLD analysis project Ga0209589, IMG submission 187525) | Root nodule microbial communities of legume samples collected from California USA - Cow pea white BW (SPAdes) (version 2) | ecosystem: Host-associated > Plants > Roots > Nodule | place: USA...
TTTTTTGTTTTTTTTTTTTTTTTTTGACAACATATCTATAATATTCAGAAAGATTTTTTCACATATAAAAACCAACGTAAAAATGAAGGATTGAAAGGGATGGAAAGAAAGAAAAGGGTTGGTGACAGAAGAGAAAAGTCAAAGAATTTGTGATAAAATAAAAGACAGTAATGAAAGATTAGGGACAGACACATCGGTGGTGGCCCGTGACGATGATGTTATGAATAAGTGAGAGAAAAACGAAAGAACGTGTTTCTCTCACTTTCACTCTTGTGGTTGAAAGTTTGAAGGCTCGTAATATTACTGGTCGCTCGAAACGTGGCCATAGTCCTGACTGCTGAGGCTATGGTCCCAACGACATGACACTTCCCCGCACGTGCATGCACGCTCTCATCTCAACAACATCAATGTGGCAGAGCAATAGTAACAAGCAAGTAGAAATGTCGAAGAACAGAGTAGAATAGCTGCCACACTGTATGGTGTATGGCATATCCATCATACAGAATCATATATATGCATGATTGTTACCACTTAGATTTTTCGCTATGTTAAAAGTTTGTACTCTTTTGTGTGTGTTGGTCAAACACTCAAACATGTGTGTTTGTATATATATATATATATATATATATATATATATATATATATATATATATATATATATACACAAATATCTACGTACAGCTTTCAGGTGAAGCTATTGTTCTTGAACTAAGTTTGATATGTTTGTAATGTTTTAGCTGATACTGAGATATATGTGTGTGAATAAGATAAATAAGGGTTTGGGGTGGGTTGGTTGGTTGGTTGGTTGGTGCATTAGTTGAGTTGAGACTGAAGAAGAAGAGTTAGACTGAGACTATAACTGAGAGCTAGCTAGGTTTGCCTTGTGTGTTTCTGTATTGCTTTGGTCTAAGATATAGGGAAAGGAAAAAGGACCAATCAATCAGTCACCTCATCATGCAGATAACAAATTACAAATTGCTACAATAATTTCAAAACTCTTTATCTATTCCTCACATACTATATTAATTTTCTGGTAGTGTACTTCTTCTCTAGTTCTTCTGTTTGACCTGTAACTTATGACAATGGATCAAACTAAAGGTACCATACACTATATATTGTGGTGGATTAATTATAAATTTGATGTGAGGTTGGTGAAGAATGGTTATGAAAGTTTGAATTTGAAAGTTTAGATATCTACCCGGTGGTTAAACCGTGTGATGGTGTGGCTAAATGATTTAATAAGTACTAGTATTTGGATTTGTGACAGAGACATGGATATTTATACTACTATTTCATACATAAGTACAGAGTAGTCAGTGCAATGTAGTAATAATGAGAGGTGTACAGAATTTCGTAGTCATCAAATCAGTTGACTGTTCTGTCTCTCTCTCTCTCTGTGGTTGTTCTCTCGTGACAGTCATTCATCTTCCATTGCCACATTGAGTAGTTTCATGATCATACACGGGCGTTTCTACCTTGGATGAGAGAGATGTATCACTTGCGTCCCCACAGGCACAATCTAATGAAACAAGATTTTGTATCTATTAGTTTTGCAGCTGAACTATTATATTTTATTTTTGGGTTTAATAAGTAGGATAATATCTATTTTTATTTATATGTGTTAATCAGGTCAGACAAAAATTATTAAAGTCATTAATTTAATTCATGATTTTTATCACTAAATTTTAATATAAATATCCTTACTTAATTTTGAAAGTCACTTTAAACATCAATACAATTAACCGTGTTAATAATTTTTTGTTATAAAAGACCTAATTGAGATATTTTTAGAAAAATTAGAACTCAATTGACATATTTTTAAAAATGGACATATCTAAATGTAATTTAAATGTAATGCTGGTATCATCCCATGGATTAAACCTTATTTTTGTTAAACCTTATTTTTGTTAAGGTAATTACTTTCTGCACCCTCATCAATTTGTTCCTGCACCCCATTATTTGGAATTCCATCTTTATCCTTGCTAGTTTTATTTGAAACTGGTCTTCGTCATGAAGACTGGTTTGTGTGGGGCTTCTGGACGTGGTTTTGGTAGGTTTGTTGAGTTGTTGTTTTTGTTTTTAGAGTGTGAAATGATATGGGCTTACTAATGGCTAGTTTTTATAATCTTTGATAGTTGCTTCCTGCACTCCCCAAATGACACGATATCTGGAGTTCCTATTTCAGAAACAATTTAATTTCTTCTCCTCAGATCAGATTATCGATTTGTCATAAAAGTGCCACCTCCATATTCCAGAGTCTTTTGATTTTGTGGTACTTATTTTTCTCTCTTAATCACCATTATATTATAATTATCTTTTAGTTATCAGTGTGACGTTGCTTCGCTAAGTGGCAGTGTCACAAACACTTGAGGTCAACCATACCTTGTGAAGTTACCACCATGGAGCTGAAGAAGAGTTGGAGATCATGGTGCAAACCCCACAATCTCTTCATCAAAATCTCAACTTGTAGACTTCCCAATTTCCCAATTCAGATTCTCCTCCTGGGTCTCTGTCATTTCTTGGTCCCTGCATCTTGTTCCCGGAAACCCCCGCCTCTTCCAATTTTGCCCCTCCCGACGGCGTTCCAGCTCCAATGGCAACTGAGCGACATGGCCCTCTTCTTCCACTTCGGCACCAACACCTTCACGGACTCCGAGTGGGGTTCCGGCCACGCTCACCCCTCCGTCTTCAACCCCACCAAGCTCAACGCATCGCAGTGGATAAGGGTCGCTAAAGATTCTGGTTTTTCCACAGTAATCCTCACTGCAAAACACCACGACGGGTTCTGCTTGTGGCCCTCTGATTACACCGACTATTCCGTGCGTTCCAGCAACTGGAAGAACGGGAATGGCGACATCGTCGCCGAGCTTTCTGCCGCCGCAAAGGATGCCGGCATCGGCCTTGGAATTTACCTTTCGCCGTGGGATCGTCACGAGACATGTTATGGGGACACTTTACGGTATAATGAGTTCTACTTGGCCCAAATGACTGAGCTACTCACTAGGTAACTAAATTAAGTACTTGTGTACATATTAAATAATCATTCGAATATTAATACTTATTTGTTAGTTGTTTTTATAATGTAAGGAGATAAACGTTACATTAAAAGTTCATAAGTATGTAAGTATTTGCTGTATAATCTATAAAGTGTATATTAGTCTTAGTTCCCCTAAAAATTATTTATTTTAGTGCTTAGATATGTAATATGTAAATTCTTTTAATAGTTCATGTACTACACTTTTCATTCTCATTCTCTTTTATGGTTTATGAACGTCAGATACTAGAATGATAGATCATGTGATAGTATAAAATAATTGGACTATTGTTCATATAGCTCATTTTTACTTGTGAGGCTCTCTAGTCACACTTGAATTTCTAAGAGTTAAGTTTGTGATAATCTACTATCTAGTTAATAATGCAACACATCTGTGATTGGAGTGATAACATAACTACTTTGAAGTTCTCCCTGTGATCCTGTGAATCATATTTTTATTTGCCAATTTGCTGTCAGTATACATTTCATGTTTAATAGTTAGTGCATTCGAAGCAGGTATGGAGAGATAACGGACGTTTTTCTTGATGGTGCAAAAGGGGAAGAGGAGAAGGACATGGAATATCTCTTTGCAAGCTGGAATTCTCTGATTCATCAGCTTCAACCAGGGGCGTCTATTTTTTCTGATGTGGGTCCTGATACAAGGTGGGTTGGTGATGAGTACGGTGTTGCTGGCTTCACTTGTTGGTCTCTATACAACAAAACAGGCTTTGAAATTGGTGATGTTGATCTCCAGTAAGTTCAATTTTTTACTAATACTCCTACTGTACTTTCCCTTATTTTTAAATGTTTATCTTGTTGTCACTTAGCATTGTAAGTAGCTGGATTATAGTTCATGCTAAACACTTCCACACAGCAATTTTGAAAGTCATGTAACTCTCTTTCAATAATTCATACATGGGTGGGTATTCAGAGAAATGAACTTATTTTGATTCAGCCTATTCATTGGTTGTAAATGAAGTTGAATGTAAATTTCAGTTAGTTCTTTGTTGTTTGTATCCACTGCAAAGCTTGAAAATCTAAAGAATCATGTACATGACTAGAATACTCTCAAAATGGCATGTGAAAATGTTAACACTCTCAGATTTCATAGAACCAGAGGTTCCCTTGTCTGTATTTTGAGTAGTGTAGACATTTACCAATGTGTTTTGGTCATCAAACAGATACAATAGCGAGGGAGATCCATTTGGTCCTGATTGGATTCCTGTTACATGTGATGTCTCTATAAGACCCGGTTGGTTTTGGCATGCTTCAGAAGTTCCCATGTCTGCAAGGAGTCTACTTGAAATATACTATAAATCAGTTGGTAGAAACTGCAAGCTGTTATTGAATGTGCCCCCAAACTCCTCAGGTCTTATTTCAGATGAGGATATCCAAGTTCTTCAAGAGTTCACTGAACTTCGGAGGTCCATATTTTCTCATAATTTGGCTAAAAATGCTGTTATTAATGCCAGCAGTATAAGAGGGGGGATTCAAGATACTCACTTTAGTCCCTTCAATGTTCTTAAAGAAGGTATATACACATATTGGGCTCCCGAAGAGAACCAATCTAAGTGGATATTGTACGTAAATCTCCAAGAACTAGTATCATTCAATGTTCTGCAATTACAAGAGCCTATTCACATGGGGCAGAGGGTGATTGAATTTCACCTTGAGGCGTTGACCCAAGATGGTGTATGGACGAGGGTTATAAATGGCACCACAATCGGATATAAGAGGCTGTTGTTGTTTCCAAAACTGAAGTCTCAGTATTTGAAGCTAGTTGTTGACAAATCACGTGCAGACCCATTGATATCATACCTAGGAATCTACATGGATTCTGTTACCGTTTTGAGAGACACACCTGATAAAAAATCACGAGCCTGCTTCAATGGAACTCAGGCTCTGCAGACCTCCACACATAACAGTTCCCTACGTGCTGCAGTATAAAGTTGGTTCAACTTTATAATATTGTAAAATTTGAAAACTTTACACGGATAATACCCGGTCAATCTTCTTAGATTCTTTGTAATTCCATATCAATGAATTGATTTCTTCTTAGACATATAAATAACGCAGAAGTGTTGCAAAAGGTCTCATCTTTTACTTTGTCATTTATTATAGAATAAATTTGAAATAAGTTTTACTCAATAGCACCATCAAAGAAAGAATGTGTTAAAAAATGTATTAATTTCTTTACTGGTGAACACAGACCTATGAAATGGGTGTTTAATTTTCTCCAAAACCTTACCATTCCCCTTCCACTGCGGTTTCATTACTAACTAGTGGCATGGCCCTTTCGCTGCCAATAAGCCTAAAAGATGCGGAATTTATTGTTGACTTGCGTCAGTAATACATTCTTTACATATTTATTTTTCCTCCAATCAAAAACAGAGTAGATAGGCGCATGAAATTTGAGTTAACCTAAACAAGCGAAGATAGCCGGAGAATCAGAAAAGAAACACAAAAATGGAAGAAGGAAGAAAAAGAAGAGTAACGTGCACCATCCTATCAGTAGACCACACCGATATGTTTTACAGAGTGTGCGCGGTTTGCGAAAGAACTCTTCCCAACCCCTCTTCCACCTGCCACCCCTCCAACCCTCCCTCCAAACGACTCTTTCGCATCCTCGTATCGTGTCCTCTCTCTTTGTCTCCTTTCTTTTCTCTCCGACCAAATATAATATAAAAACCTTGTTTTGTTTGGTTTTGTTTTGTTTTGTTTCTTCGGTAGATGTCAGTCGCCACAGACACAGAGGTTTTCACTATCGTCTGCTTCGACAGAGTTGCCAGACTCCTCTTTGGCTGCTCCGCGGATGAATTTTTCGACTTCGCCAAACTTCACCCTTTTTCCGGTATTTTCTGCTACTTTTTTTGTTTTGTTTCATATGTACTATGCATTTTCTAATAAAAACATATCCTATAACGAAGGGATCACGCTAAATGAGATAATGGAGGGAGAGATGTTTTCTATGACATTATCCAAATCAACGAACGCCAATGCACAACATGTCAGAGTTGCATCCGCTGTTCCTCTAAGCTCTTCATTTCAACCCGCAATCAACCTTCTGAAACAATGCTACCAAACGCCACACGCTTCCTAGTCTTGTCACCACTTTACTATACTTTGTTTTTAATATCGACTTATTAACATTCCCTTTTTCTTTATTGTTCTTTGTATTGCTCAAGAATTGAAATTTGCTTTCGATACAATCTGGTGTAAAGTTGTACACGATTTGGTGTCATGGATACATGATTTGTTTCAAATTCTTCAGTGTGCAGTTTCAATGATAATAAGAGAAACAAGAAAAAAAAAAAGAAGAATTATATTCCATCCTCCCGTTATACACAAGGAGAAGACATCAATATCTGTGCAAGAAGAGGGATGGTTTTGGGTTTTGGGTTTTGGGCTCTCTGAGTGCATCATTTAGGAGAGACGTTATCTCCATTCTTTGTCATTGTCAGTTTCCCTTGCATCCAGCTTCTTAGCATTGTAAGTGCAGCTTTTGGTTGATCCATAGGCACCATGTGACCAGCCTCGTATACCTGTTTTTGTTTAACAAAAAAATAAAGTCACCAGAAGTGAATTCACAATTTCACGCATAGCAATAAACCCTTCAACACAAACCTTCAAGAAAGCGAGAGGTCCATGGCTTTTCAGCGTGCCTGCTTCTGCACCATCCACCAAAAATGGGACTGCACCAGACGCCCCAAATTCTTTTTGACCAGACCACTCCATTGCCTGAACCCACCTTGAATTCCCTGCCCAAATCACAGACACATTAAGTGTTTGTTTGAAATTCACGTTAAGTTTCCAGAATCATGTTCAAATATAAATTTTTGAAATCAATTTTGCAAATGTTCATTCAATCACTCTAAGAATGTTAAATGGCCTCTCTATTCCTTTGACAAACTATATTGGTTCCAAATGAATTGAGTATAGGTAGGTTTACCAAGCCAATTGCATATGAGATCTTCTTCTCCAGCATACACAAGCACCTTGATTCCATCCTCTAGGAGTGCGGGAATACCCGCTTCTAGATTTCTCATCCAGTCTTCCATCATAGCACTATACACTGTGCTACTGCATGAAACGAAGTCCAAGTCCCCAACTCCTAAAGCATCTCTCACTGTCTTCTTGTTTAAAAATTCCTCCATCTCAGAGAAGTCATAACACAGATCTCCCACACATTTCTTTCTAATGTCATAGTACTGCATTTAGAATAACAGAAGTATTCTTTTTATATTGGAAAAGTTAAGATACAGAAGTTTTTTAATGGTATAACTCCAACTGCGTTATTTTAGATCTTACATTAACATCTCCAGCAATGTTCATTATCCTATTGAATATCTTATTGCAGACATATAAGGAAGTTACACAGGTTTCTCCACCTTCAGTGCCTGGCAAATGAAATACAAATTAAGAGTGTCACTGAACATAAGTAATATGTGAATAGTGCAATAAATTGGTAAAATTCTATCCCTTGTGGTTTCTTAAAGGAAGTTTTATTTATACCGCAATCTTCTATGGCCTGCTTGCATGATGGGAGCAACTTGTTGATGCTATTATAATCAGCCTTTTGAATTAGTCCTCTGTCTAATGCATAGTCTGTGTAAGCCTGATACTGAATTTCAGGATTGGTTAACCCATTACCAATAGCAAATCCCTGTGGAAGAAAACGAATTAGTCCAAGGAAGAAAAAGCAATTACTTAGCCTTTCATAATCATGCTATAGGTTATGAGATAGTAGAACAAGACCTTTAGATTTATATGAATTCCCTCTTTTGCTTTGTTTCCTTGGTGAACCCTGGATGCAAGAGCTGGAATGTAGTGTCCAGCATATGACTCTCCAGTAATATAAAAGTCATTCTTAGTAAACTGAGGGTGCTCCTTGAAAAATGCCTGTCATTGTTGTAAAATTTAGTGGACTCATGTATGCTCAGCTGAATAGTCTAAAATACAGTTTGAAATTTAGATGGTGTTTATATATCAGTTATCATTATCATCTTGCATGTTTGATTTATCTACAACCAACCAAAGGTAAATCAATTTTAACCAATTCATATGAGTAATTATAAAATAAATAAAAAAACAGAAATGATTGAGTTTGATTTTATTATGAATTTATTATTTTCAATCAGTTATCAAATCTACTTACCTGCAAGAAGTCATACAAATCATTGCTAACACCCTCTTCATCATGGCGAATGTCACTCTCATCAGAAGTATAGCTGAATCCCGTTCCAGTGGGTTGATCAACAAATATAATATTTGATGCCTGCAAAACCAGAAAACACTCTATTGGTTCTAACGTGTAGACAAATACAGTGTATCAACTTCATTATTTGAGCTAGCTATAGTCTCTATTAAGAGTGAACAGAGATATACATAATATGCGAGTGAAGTAAAGTGAGAAAGATACAAGGGGAATTAATGGCTACCTTGTCCCAACCATAGTCATTCCACACAAGGGACAAGTTCTTGGTAAGCTGAAAAGGACCATTTTCGTAAAACAAAGCTAGTTCACTGCTACATCCTGGTCCTCCAGTCAACCATATCACAACCGGATCATCCTTTCTGTTTCGAGATTCAAAGAAAAAGTAGAACATCCTGCAGATGATAAAGTGAAAAAATTATTCAATTCAAAGCAGGACCACATAATTAGCTCCTAATTATCTACTAAAACATAAAATTGACTAAGAAGCAACCTATAAGGAATCTGCATTACTAACTAATTAGCCTAAATCAGTACTATATCTATGTGAGGGTAAATCTAACTGGTTGAAATTCAAACATGCATGGTGTGATGCATCAAAAAAACCATGCAGGACAAAGTCAACTCACTTGAAAATCTAAAGGAAACAATTTCTAATTGAGTTAACCAAGATTCTTGTCACAAGCATTACCCTTTGGTAAAACTGAATAATTAGTTAACCTCAATGAAATCTTTTATGTACATTATTTAATCCACATGACATGGCCTCAACTATAGCTGGCAGGAATTTTAACTTTGGTTGCTTTTCACCAAAACATCCCTCTTCCTCGTGACACTTTACTTTTCCCACCTAACCGAATAAAGCAGCAGTACGCAAGCTAAATAACCCTTCAAAATCACAGAAAAGAATTCTCTACCAAACAACAACAACCATTTCTGAACATGAGTTTGCATCTTTACCTTGCAGCTTTAGAACGAGGAAGGCTATAATAGCCTGCATGATGACCAAGTTCTTCCACAGAAGACCCTGGAGAAACTAGGCTATGAAAAGTTAACTTCTTCTCCACAATGTTTCCAGCCACAAGAAGAGAGTCACTCTGGAGTGTGTTAATGGGGTCTTTGGGGAACAGGTTGAGCCCTCTTATGAGTTTTTGTGCCGTTGAAGAAAAACTAAGGTCATTGTTTGTGTGGTGAGTTGGAGAGGAGAAAGAAGGTGGAATGTTGTTGGAGATGAGAAAGAAAAACATAAAAGACAGACATGTGTAGAGGAACCTTGAGGATGACGATGGTGCCATGTTGTTTTGTTTCGCAGAAAAAAAGTGTGGCAATGGCTATGAATTTATAGTGGTGGTTACCTATGCAAACTGGTTTGGTTGTTACAATTCTGTCTAGTCTAGGGAAAAAGTTGAGTATGGGAGACTTTGTGGTTTCCTGCACTTTTCAAGTTGCTATTTTAAAATAAGCCTACATGCAAATAACTACTACAGGTTTTTAACTATAGCATCACATGAAAGAACAACTTTGCCTTTTAACCTTAAAACCTTTTGCAATCAGAGTTTTTAAGAATTAAATAATATGTTTAATAATATTGCCAAGGTTGTTTATTACATTATTATTTAAATGTAATATATTGGCATACATGATATGTTTTTTATTTTTAGAATTACTATTTTCAAAATTATGTTAAAGATAATTTTTAATTGGTCGAACGTTTTAACACTTTTAGTATGAAAATCCTGTATGAAAAAAAAACATTTATTATATATATAAACTATTCAATAATCTCTATTTTGATATAGTGAGGTTCTAAAAAGTAAACATTGTTTTTGTTTATTTCAATTTTTCAAAAAAAAAAAATTAATGTGACGGAATCAACATCTAGATGAAAATAAAGAAACAATAAAATAGTTTAATAAAATTATTAATCTCATTAATTTTTTTTAATCACTGGAAAATTTTAACTATTGATTGTTTTAAAGTGGAAAGAGTTCTGAAAAATACAAAAAATATGGAAGAAGTATATTTTTAATTAATTTGCAGTATTTGACAAAATACATAAATATTCCTTAATCTACGCCATTACAACATTGAGAATCTCTTTATATATTTTATTTTTGATCAGCAAAAGATATCTTTATTTATATGTTTTAGAAAGTTAATTTTGGTAGTAATGAGTTTAAATGGTATATATAATTGATAGTGCACTCTAGAATATATATACCCTGGGAATTTGATTTTGACAATGAGTGCTGCTAACATTCCTCATCATTTAATGTTGCAAAGCAAATAAACTCTCAATCTTAATTAAAAAGAAGCTAACATAAAATACGATAGTTATTTATAACTATGTACCTATATAATATATATCGGACACTATCGTAATTTACCTGATAATTCTCACTTATTTTAGAAATAACATAATACAATACTTATTTAAACATATATAAAAATTTCTAAAATATGTTAAATATATAAAACATTATTATTATAAAAATACTAATACGTTATAAATTAATTACTTCCATCTATGAAAAATTCTGAAGTATCTTAAGATTATATATATATATATATATATATATATATATATATATATATATATATATATATATATAAAATAAATAAAAATAATTTTTTTTTTT
>Ga0209589_1013207_pt1 | contig 10884 bp, 11 predicted proteins | sample CowpeawhiteBW_FD_187525 | JGI IMG/M metagenome (GOLD analysis project Ga0209589, IMG submission 187525) | Root nodule microbial communities of legume samples collected from California USA - Cow pea white BW (SPAdes) (version 2) | ecosystem: Host-associated > Plants > Roots > Nodule | place: USA...
TCCAATTGATCTTTCACCTTGTAAATTGCCTCTTGTTGTCTCCATAGTTCAAGTGATTTGAGTTGTTGAGAAACATGTTTTAAACTATGAATTGAATCCTCATAATCACTTGCACTATGTAGGGAGGGTTGACTAGCCATGATTACTAAGAGCTAACTGAGAAATTCTAAAGAGGAAGTAAATAACAAACTTCTTGAATTATCTTCCAGGAAAAAGAGGTGAATCACTTGGATTGCTTACTTACCAAGTCTTTCCTTGCCAAAGTAATTCAAAGAATATTGCACAAAACTTCTAAAATAGAATTAGACACACACTAACAATTAAGCAACAAAAACAAAAAATATTTGGAGTCTAACTATGCGGCCTACTTTGGTGAGGCTTGATGTTGCAAGACACACTCACCGTCTACAAGCGCTTTTACTATTTTAGAAGGTTCTAACTAAGAGATGAGAGAACACCTAAGGCTCCCCCAAGACACTTAATTAGTCCAAAGAGATACAAGAAAGAAAACTTGAACAAATACAACTCAAATGACTACAATCACAAATTTGCACAAACTTTAAAAGTCTTAGAGTGTTTCACTCCACTCTTTTCTTTTTTCTTTTGTCTCAGTCAAGTGTTTGCTTTGAATTTTCTTCTTTGTGAACTTCACTTGTAGCTTGGAGTTCCACTTTGGTTTCCAACTCCTAGGATGCTACCTTGAGTATTTGGTTACCTCCAAAGAAATCTTCCACCAAGAATGTAACACCAAACCAAAGAAGCCAATAAGGAAAAATATGAAAAGCTTAAATGAAAGAAGAGCTAAACTTAAGCGGAATATAGATGAAACATACTCAAAGATTTAACAAAGAAAGACAAACTAGAAATAACGCAAAGAAACAAGTTAAGCACTCAAATGAATTACCTAAAGAATGACACTAGAATGGATTAAAAACAACCAAAAACAAGCTAGAAATCTGCATAGAATTTGAATTTTCAACCACTGCCAGTCCAAAAATGTGAAATTCAGCCTCTACTTCAGCGATTTATCATTTTTTTCATTTCTCAACATTTTTCAATGATGTTTGTTTTCTTTTCTTCGTCTATTTTTAGCTAAAAGAGGCAAAAATCAGATCTGGATTTGCAATAGCCAATTTTTTTTTTATAAAACAAATACAGAAAGTGTGCAGACAAACAGAAACTGGAACAGCAGTAAAATGCAACAAAAAAAATGCTCTCAAACTCAAGTGATGGTAATGATTCTAGTGTACTTCTTTTGTCACTTTCTTTTGATATTTTCTTTTGATTATTTTTGGCACTTACTTGTACTCTGCTTGTGCTCTTTTTTTGTCTTTTTTTTATAGTTCTTACAATAGCTAGTTTCCACCACAAATCAGAATCACCACCACACTATGCTTGATCATTTGCATTTTAATAGAAACAAAAGAGAAGGAAACTTAAAGAAATCAAAAGAAGATTATGAAATTCAAGGAAACACAATGGAAATTAACTCTAAAGAACTTGCCCAGAACTAATTAACAAGTATGAACTCAAATGTGAAAATTAAAAGCATACACAACACACTAGAAACGAAAATGAAACTTAGGTGATTAAGCTAGCACGAGGAAAATTCCCACTAGACATTAAGATAACAAAGGTTATCTAGATGTGAAGGTTCATTTCCAAGGCTCCAAAGGAGAAGAGAAGGTGTATTTATGAACCAAAAACAACAACAATACATAAGCAAAATAGTAGCAAAATGGAAAGCTAAACAAAGGAATGTAAGACATAATTGAACTACACATTACTCTAGACAAAACATATGGATGAGAAAAGTAAAATGACTCAAATAGATGAAATAGAAAATGAACAAAACTCAAACGAAAATGTAAAAGGCACACAAATTCACCATGGTTGAGCTCTTAGGCACAATGGCTGAATGGTTCCAAAGGAACAATGATAAGAACCATATAACCAATGAGGTGAAAAGAAGAAAAACAACAAGACAATAAAAGGAAGTAATGAACAACACGGAAATTGAAAGAAAAACCACAAGGAAGATGAACTTATCTCTTGACGTCAAGCTTGATCAACCAAGGCTCTAGATACTACATGATGAGTTTGATTACCATGTAGCTTATTGAGTTTCTCAGCACTATTCTACCTCTTATGCATTGTCAGTCTCTTTCCCTTCATGTTATAAATACGAGTATGCCTTCATCCACGAGTTTCCCGCCTGCACCTGCATGACAATCTCCATTGATGATTCCATCTTCAAGAGTAAGGAAACCAAGGAGAATCCATGCGGAATTGATGAGGCTTCCATGGAGAAGGATGAAGGTGCGGAAGCTAGAAGATGAGAGGAGCAATGAGTGACAATGGTGTTTGGAGAAGCTCTCAAGTGAGGTTGGGCCAACACTCAAGGAAGGGGGCTAGAGGAAACAAAGAAGGAGAACTCTAGCCTAAGTTGATTCACAAAAAGAGAGGAGTCTAGAGTCATCTCAACAGAGTTTCTCTACTAAATTCATGAATGAAAATACAAGGGTCCTAAGCTCTCTATTTATAGTAGAAAAAGAGAGCCAAGTGGTCTAGAAAAATTGAGGGAAAAAGGATCTAGAATGTGGTATTTGGAGCCAAAAAGAGAGCATGAGGCAAGTGTGACTTGCCACCTAAGCAAGTCACAAGGAACTTGCTTCTAGGCACATAAGAGAAGCTTGGTGACCAAGCTTGGAGCAAGAAGGATCTAGATCCTCTCATAAATGTGCTATCCCTCTTGTTGGGCCAATTTCAAGCCCAACTCTTCTTTGGTCCAATTCTCTTCAAAGACCAAAAACACTCCAAGGCCCAATACATGGCCAAAAAAAAACCCTATTCTACAAAGCCCAAAATACAAGGCCCAAAAATAAACCCTATTCTAATAATTACAAACAAAGAGTCCTAGACTAGGTCTTCACATCTTCCTTTGCCAATGTAAAGTTCATCTTGAGCCTTGTATATGCATTGAAGGTCCATTCCTCTTGTATCCTCCTAGCCATTGTTCTTGTTGTGGTTCCCTTGGTTAGAGGCATATCATCATCCATAGAGACACTTGGCATACATTAGGTTTCTTGGATGACATGTTTGTGATATTTCAAAAGCTTACTACTTGCTAGTTGTGAGAGGAGATCAAGCCTGACATTCGGATCTCTAGGCACAAAAGATAAAGAAATATTTTCAAAATGCATTAGTGCAAAAAGATCTTTTGAAAGTGCCTAATAGATTTCGGTTTCAAGAAAAATGAAGTCTTTTAAAACATAGTGGAATTTTTGAAATTGTTTTGCATAACTTTAGGCTTTGTTTCTAAAATAACCAAAGTTTATACTAGTATAGGCTTCAATTCTTTAAATAATTGAAGCCTATAATACTATAGACTTCGATTCTCTTACATCCCCACCAAAGCTTTTCCATTCCATCATTCTACACCCACCCACTATTAAACACTCTTTGCAACTTCCATTTGCATCACTCCTCCATTGTAAGAGCCACACTACTCCACTCTTCTCTCTTCCTTGTTGCCAAACGTGAATCACGTTGTTGCTTTCGCTGCCACTCCTCCACTTTGCTCTCCTACCTCCCTTCCTTTTGTCCAATGTCAACTGATGTTGCTCCCTTCCCTTCCCTTCTCCAACTGAAAAGAGGTTGATTCTATTGCTTTTTGAAATTAGAATTCACCAATAACTATCTAAATATTATTTTTCAATTAATTATTGTCTTTGATTTTCATATTAATCAATGTAAATTCTCAATTTATTTGTTGGTGTTCTCACTATTAACCAAAGTACATTTTGTTGCATATTCCCCTTTCTTGTTGTGGTTGTTAATTTGATCTTTGAATTTGATGTCTTTCACATCGACTATCTGATTCTGCAACTCTGGTTCATGTCCTCCATCATCTGCTTCATTTCAGAGTAATGCTTAGTCATCATTTTCATAATCTTTTTAAAATGGCCTCCTAAGCTTTGTCATTCATTATCTGACTTAAATAATAAGACATTTGTTATGCTCTAATAGCCAACTTTAGAAGCATATGTTCTTTGTCCCGAAAAAGTATTCTAAATTTTACAGTTTCAAGAAATCTTAGATGGACTTGGAGGATGAAATTATTAGCTCGAAGTAATTCAACAAAGTTGTTGTTACTTGCATCCTCGATCATGTTGTGTTATATTTGATCATTTTAATACCATTCTTGATCAATATTCTTCCACTGTTGATCAACTCACAACATTTCATCTATGACCTCTAGTTTTTCTCTCACCCCATCCATTAATAACACAAATTCCCTATAGGATGATCCATTGGTTGCTACAACTAGTTTTGGTCATGATCTTGCTGTTAAGAATCAAATGGAACATATGATGATTGGGGTGGATACGTAGAATATGTTTGTTCCTCATATTCGAAAAAAAAAGGATGATCTAGGATATAGATTATTTAGTTAACGTATAGTTAACCTACTTATATCAAGTACACTAGTACATGTGACAATTTGTTGTTGATAACCATATGAATCATGTCGTTGATGTGGATAGTACTCATAGTTCCCTTGAAAATAAAATTGTTGATTATTTTCATATGAAAAAGCATTTTGTATTTTCGAAAGAGGTTTTCTGAAAAGAAATAAGTTGAAAGCTTGTTGAGTAGACTTCCAGAAAAGAGAGGTGAGTCTCAATGGACAACTTAAGTACCTTATCTTTCCATAGCCAAAGTGTTTGCTAACTAGTTTCACAAATTTTTTAAAGAAATCTGTAAACAAAAATTATGATTAAAATAAAATAAAATAAAAAGTTACTAAATTAAAATAACTAAATAAAATAAAATAAATGTTATAAAAAATAGAGAAAAATAAAACGTTAGTGATAAACAAAAATAAAATAAGAACCAAAATTATACAAATTCTAACCGTGTTCTCTGGCAACAATGCCAAATTTGATAACGTTGTCACTAACACTATCAAATTAATACTACTAAAGTATAACAACTTCAGTATTGCTAAGATAATGCACAACAAAATAGAAAGGGTAAAGTGAATCATAAGTCATCTCTCAACGGACACAAAATCGTTTCCTAACAAATTAGTTCATATAAAATCTATAGAACAAAAGGGTTAGCAAAATACAATAAAAAAACACAAAAAGATAAAGGTAAAATGATAATTTTAAATAATAAAATAATAAAAGAAGGAAATATAATTGAAAAGATAAAAAGAAATAAAAATAATTATAATGAAAATAAGTTTATTCCTCTGCTTATTTTTCAAAAGAAATGTCACCATTGGTTATCTAAGGATTATTTTTCAATTAACTATTGTCTTAGATTTTCGAATTAATCAATGTAAATTCTCAATAATTTTGTTAGCATTGTCACTACTAAAAAAATTACATTCACAATTAAAAGGAAGAACATTATAGATTAATCATAGTAAATTTAACCAAAGTACATTCTCAATTAAATATTATTATGCCTAATCACAGCTACTCTTTTCCCTCTTCTATTAAGTAAAAAGCTAATGAACCAAAGTACATTCTTGATTTATTCTTGTTAAAGTTTTCACCTTTAAACAAAGTACATTCTCAGTTATTGGCAAAAACTCATTCAATCAGATAGTGGCCTACTTTCATTCATGAAGCACAAATTGGCTCTTGAACACCAAAGGCAGAAGTTGGATTCTTGTTGAAAGAAAGCAAATTTTGGTTTGACTATTAATTCCGTTAATGTGCACGTTCAATTCGTGATTCATTATTTTTGTTATTTCGTATGTTCTAGCTGTGAATTTGTGTTGTTTTTATGCTTTATTTGCTCCCATGAACCTCTAGAATTCATGTCGCACAGATTATAAGTACAAATTAAAGGATTTCATAGTGTTAGTTAATTATGTTAATTAGGGGTCAAAATTTGGGGATTTTTTTATTTAATTAATCTTTTGTGAAATTTTTAGTTAAGTTTATTGCTATTAGTTATGCTTAAGTGTTTTTAAATGTCCAGTACATGAAATGCATGTCACTGTAAACTAGAAGTTTACAAATCAATGGTTGAATAAAACAAAAAGTGTATTTGAGAAATTATCAACCTTCTCTTGTGGCTTTTATTGCACATATCTATTAATAATACAAATGAAGGTAGCACAAAATGCAAGTTTTTAATAAAATAATATATATGGAAAACTTGAATTTCAATTTTTTGTCAAAAAAAGCAAAGAAGCTAACGTGTCAAATAGATAAATTTTTTAACTAACAAAAATTAAATAAAAAATCAAATTTTGAAACTTAAAATGAACCCTGAAACGCTCATTTCGCATCACCCACTTCCTCTCACTCCTTTCCTCTCACAGATTCCTACTTTTTCTCACAAACTTAGTATCTTTTCATTTTCTTCCTCTCTCTTACGCATCACTCACATTATTTTCTCTCGACACAACCTCTACTTCACCCCAACGTTTCAGTAACGTTTACTTTATCCTCTACAAGGTTATCTTTTCTCGAAGTTCTCCTTCTTCTACACGAGTATGTAATTTTTTTTTTCATGATTTCTTTCTCAAATGAAAGTTTTGATCTTTACTATTAAACACATTCAACAGATAAAAGTTTCTGTTGGATATCGGTTTTGCTCTCAGATCTACTATTTTTTGTTTTATCTTTTTGTTGGATTGATGTTTTGCTCTCAGAATCATGAGCAATGTCAAGAACACCAAACAGGTAAAAAAATTTATACGATTTTTTGTTCTTCTACCACCATATTTAACTAATCTTTTTTGTTGTATTTATCTGTTTGATGCATGTTTTACTCTTAGATCTATTTTGTATTTCTTTTATTTCTGGTTTAGAGTGATGTTTTGCTCTCAAAATCATGAGCATCGTCAAGAACATAAAAAAGGTAAAAACTTTTCTGTTATTTTTCGTTCTTTTACCATATTTAACTTTTTTTCTTTGTTGTATTTATTTGTTCGATGGATGTTTTGCTCTCAGATCTACTTTTCTTTGTATTGATGTTTTGCTCTCATATTCATGAGCATCGTCAAGAACATAAAAAAGGTAAACAAATTTATGATATTTTCCATTCTTCTACCATATTTGTTTTTCTTGCAGAACTTTTCTTGTTCTCCAAGATCTGAATACTTTGAATTCTTTTTTATGTTTGTTTGTCTCTAATGAATGAATGTTTTTTGGCAGATAGATGAAATGTGTCAAGAACACAATAAAGGTTGAAACTTTTGTTCTTCTTGCGTGGTTCTTCTCGCGGATCTTTTGTTCTTCTCCCAGATCTGAATATTTTTTTTATGTTTTTATTCTCTGATGAATGGATGTTTTGTAGCAGATGGATGAACTATTCCAACAACACAATAAAGGCCGAAGCTTTTTGTTCTTCTTGCGAATTTTTGCTTCTTCTCCATATTTGAATACTTTTTGATGTTCTTTTTCTCTGATGAATGAATGCTTTCTGTCAGATGGATGAACGGGTTGAGGAACACAATAAAGGTAGAAGCTTTTGTTCTTCTCGCGGATCTTTTCAGCTTCTCCCAGATCTCAATATTTTTTTGTGTTTTTTTTTCTCAAATGAATGCATGTTGGAGATGGATGAATTGTTTCAAGAATGCAATAAAGGTATAAGCTTTTGTTCTTCTCGTGAATCTTTTCTCCTTCTCCTGGATCTAAATACTTTTTTATGTTTTTTTCTCTGATGGATGATTTATTTCTATCAAATTGATGAAATGTTTGAAGAACAAAATAAAGGTACAAGCTTTTCTTCTTCTCGCGAATGTTTTTTCTTCTTCTCCCATATCTGAATTTTTTGTGAATCGTTTTTGCTTCTACCACATGTATATAATGTTGTATGTCTTCTTTCTTCTTCTTTTTTATCAATGCAGTTTTTCTTTGAAATAAATTAATTGTTTCAACAAGACAACAAACCTACAATTTTTTCTTCTTCTCTTAGATGTTTTCTGATTCTACTACATTTAAGTAGTTTTCTGTCTTTCCTGCACTTTAAAAATGAAAATTTTCTTTTATATGAATGAACTCTTCGTTTGTTTTTTCTTGACAAAGTGTCAAACACATTCATGTTTTTTTTTAATGATTTTCACTTTTGATTTTTTATTTATGGATTTTTGTATTTTTGGATTCATAGTTCTACTGAAATTTTTGTTCTTTTCTTCATTTTCAAATCAGATATGTATTTCTTTTTCGAAAGATTGCATTTCAAATATTTAAATTTAATTTATTTTTTTATTATGCAATCCATTTTAATAACTCTAATGTTATTATTTACATTTACCGTTAGAAGAGCCATGATCAACACATTTATAGTTTTGTCGTTATATTTGAATTAAAATTAATTTATTTTTGTTTATTTATTTAACCATAATTATTGCTATTTAATAAATAATGTAAGTGCAAGATAAACAATAAATGTGAACCATCATGACGTACAATTGTGACTCTTGGAATAACTATTATTATCATATTCTCTTCATATAAATTACGAGTGTTGATTTTATTTGTATCTCTCGATCTATGAGTAACAATCTTCTCCCATTTCATTACCCATCTATAAGTAACAATCTTTTTCGTTTTCTGTTAAAAATATTCTATTATTATTCTTCTTCATTACCAATATATTGTTATGGTTAAATATTAGTTAAAATTGTTTTCTATCACTTTTTCTATGTTATATAATTTCTTAAAAGTAGTAAATTATGAATACATTTATCAACACTTATCTGTATCCATTATAATCAAAGTAATGCCAAGAAATAAATATTTAAATTTAATTAACTTAATTAAATATTACAAATGAATAAAACAAACTAAATAATTAATAAAAATAAAGTTTGGATGAGAAATATTTATAACAAAATAAATACTTAAGAAGAAATAAAGATTGGAGAAACATTATTATAATATATTCATATTTGTCAAAAATGTTTGTTGGTCAATAACGTTTACAAAGTTTGAACTTGAGGAGCGAGAATTACTTATTTTTGAAAGTGATAAAGACAAAATCAACAAGGATATCATAATTATCTATCCGTTTGATTAATTTTTTCTATTTCATTTCTTTTTCATCGCAAGTTTTTTATTATTATTTAAAAGACCTTTATGTTTACAATGTTTCATGTTTTCTATTTTATATTTTAAAATAATATTGTTTTGAAATCTAATTTTAATCATTATTAACTATTTTATATTACTTAGTTTAAATACATTTATTTACCAAAATAAAAATTAAGACTTTTATTTTTTGTTTTACCTAGCTTACCGAAGAAGTTTTTTATACTTTTCAAAACTTACTTTTCATCCTCCAAAAATTAAAAGAGGTTGAGAAGAATAAAAATAACTTTTGAGTTTCTACCTACACAACTTCCAAGATAAACTTTTGTCTCTTCCAACTCGTTTTTGTCATTAATTAACATTAATTTTGAAGAAACAAACAACTTTTTGTGTGTCTCAATGCAATGTTATATTTGAATTTATTGTATTATAATTTTAAATGAAAAATGTTTAAAAAAAATCTACCTACCTTCTTGAAAAAGTTTTAGACTGGTCTCAAAAATCTTCTCACCTACCCATAAAGTAAAAGTTATTTTGAATTACCAAATCTCTAATGATATCTAATCTAATATATAATACATAATATTATATACAATTGCAAAGCTAACAATATTGTTTTGAGTTCTAAGTTTAACCATTATTAAACGTAAATATTAAAAATAAATGAATAAATAGTGAATAGTAGACAACAATTAACTTATAACAAAGAACAAAGATAAAAAGAGAAATAACAAAAAATAGATAACAAAATAAATAAATATATACTTATTATATATAATATATAATAAATACATATACTTTAGATTTTATGAATTTGTCAATAAACAAATAATAAAAGTAAAGAACCTGATTGCACACATTTATCAATAAATTTATTCTATATTAAATGAGTGTACATCTTTTCATGCATTGATTTTAAATAATGAAATGAATTTCATAACATAAAATTTACTATTTGAGAATTATAATACTAAACTAAATGCAAATCATAAACTACAATTTATTTATATAATAAATGCAGATCATACAGGTGAAATCCAAAATTTTCAAAAAATTAAAAATTAAAATCAAGATCACACTCTGATAAATATTTATTAAAGTTTAATAGGTTAAATCTATGAATGACTCTTTTACTTAATTTTATTTAACTTGCTGAAGAAGATTTATACACCTTTCAAAACTTTTCATTTTCTCATACCTACTTTTCATCTCCAAAAATCAATTATATTGTCAAAAATAAAAATACTTAAGATACATGTTCTCAAAGATGATGGTTTGCTTTTTTTGTTTCCATACACTTAAGATACATATTACAAAATTTTAAATTCGAAATATATGGTATTAAAATTTGTATTTGAAATTCAAAATCACAAAAAACTATTATAATATGGTAACAAAGTTTGATTAATTGTTTAATTCTTATTTAATTGATTTGGTAACAAAATCACAAATATGAATGATGTATGCACATCCTAATCCATCCTACCTCTCTGACTATATGTAGTGGGTTGTTTTAACTAAGAGACTTACGATATATAAAATAAAATTTGGTGTATTATTATTACATAATGTTAGTACATGGCCGAGTAGTACTCGGCCCAATGAGAAGAAACTGGCCGGGATCATCCCGACCCAGATAGGGGCGTCCCCACGTGATGGCCCAACCGCGAGGGCTTGGTTCCAGCGCAGCGCTGGCAGCCCAGTAAGCGCAGCGGCCGTGTACTTCCCGGCCCTCGTGGCCGAGTACACCCCGGCCCAAGGGGCAGCGGGCTGAACATGTGTTACAGAGGGGCATCATGCCATCAAACCTCAAGAAAGGAAG
>Ga0209589_1013213_pt1 | contig 10874 bp, 8 predicted proteins | sample CowpeawhiteBW_FD_187525 | JGI IMG/M metagenome (GOLD analysis project Ga0209589, IMG submission 187525) | Root nodule microbial communities of legume samples collected from California USA - Cow pea white BW (SPAdes) (version 2) | ecosystem: Host-associated > Plants > Roots > Nodule | place: USA...
GAAAAAAAAAAAACTCACATATTTATACAATTTTTTGTTGGATTAGACTGTACTTTGTGTTTAATCCTTATTTTATTATGTTCAGGTACTAATTTTGTATTGGTTAAATAGTTATAATTGGGCTGAAAATGCTATAAGTAGTGTAAATGATATCAATTTTTTCAGTAACAATTGTTAGCCAAAAATATATATGTTCACATTCTAATTCAATCTTTGGAATTAGCACAACAAAATTCACATGCTCTCCAACTCTGTTTGTTAATATTTTAGTTTGCATACTTTTATATATATATATATATATATATATATATATATATATATCACATTTATTATTTTTATAGAAAAATGAATACCCCAAAAGAAATAAAGACAGCCCAAACGAGAAGATGGATCCGGGGTTTTTCTTCCTGCACTCCCAATTTTTCTTTCTACACCCCAAATTTTTTATAATTTCATTGCTACCCTTTTGGTTTGTAGTTACCGGTTTTCAGAAACCGGAGTTAGCGGCTTTCAGAAATTGGAGTTACCGACGTTCAAAAACCGATGTTACCGGCTTTCAAAATCTGGTGTTGCCGGCTTTTAGAAGCTAGTGCTACCGGCTTTCAGAATCTGGTATTATCGATATTCAAGATATGGACAGTGACAAAACTTGAATAAAAATGTTAGGGGTGCCAAATTTAATTTTTTTATATATAATTTTTTTTCTAGTTAAATAAAAAATTCTTCATTTTATTTACTTAAACCATTTTTATAAAGTGATTCACGTATGCACTTATCAATTTCTAATATTTCTAAATCATTGAATTCACGCAATAGAAGTATTCTAATTTCTATTACAATTCAATGTTATCCAACTAACTCATTATGTATAGCGGAATTTGTAATGCAACCCAAGATATATCCATAAATTTTACCATTTGCAACATAAAACACAAAAACCTTTAAATTTCATAATTTAAGGTTGTACTAGTTTGGGTAAAAATATAATTAAGATTCATGCCAATTTGATACAAAAAATCCTAAAATCATAATTAAGATTCATACTAATTTGGATAAAACTTAAGTTGAAAGAAACATCATAAGAGAATCATAAATTTAAGATACATAAATCATAATAGAATATTAATGATTTATGAGAGATATTGTGATAATGTATTCTTCAATCTCTCTATTCTTCAATCTCGGTTCTCGATTTATCTCCTTACTTTTCTTTTTTAATTTAATACTTTCTTTATGACTTGTTGAAAAATAATTTTATTATGACTAGAGATAGAACTCTAATCGCTTTTATCAACAAACATCCATCAAGTTAATTTTTATTTTTAAACAATAAAGATATACAACAAAAAAAATATATAAATAAAATTCTTAAAATTTTTCCTAAACTTAATATAAATAATATAATTATATAAAAATATAATTTAAAAATATATAAAAAAATTAAAAGTAATGGGGGAGCCGGTGGATGCGGGTGTACCAATTTGCGAAGTTCTGTTTGGACTATTTTAATTTTTTTGTATTTTATTTTGTTCATGGTTGGTGACCCTGAATCCTTGTTGACAAGCCACAAGTTGTTGGAGAAGTGAAATAGGAATATCCTTGCGATGAGTTTCGCTATCTCATACTCATCTATAATCTTTATCTTTTTAGATTATAGTATTTCATTACGGTTGTAGTATGTCACGAAATTTATTTTATTAAACTATATAATCTAATGTTACCGACTTTCAGAAGTCAGTGTTATCGACTTTCAGAAGTCGGTATTACCGGCTTTTAGAAACCGGTGTTACCGGCTTTCAGAAATCGGGATATCAAATTTCATTCTTGAGGGTGCTGACTACGGAGAAATTTAGTTTATAATTTATTTTTATTTTTTTGAAGGACATAATGGTCTTTGCAGTCAAACTTGGAGGAGCAGGAAAAAGAATTGGGGGTGCAGGAAGAAAAACCCTGGACCCGTGAAGGGTGAGTTTTGCAATGCCCAGTTTCATAATTCTAAAGTCCATTCAAAAAATTGACAAATATTGGGGATACGAATCCAAACTTCTAAATCTTATAATAATTTGAGAATGTTTTTCTTACATCCTTTAATACTCTTTTCACGCCTTACATTTACAAACAAATATTGCAAACTATTATTTCACCTTCTAATAATAATAATAATAATAAACTTCATGCCTTAATAGAAATAATTAACATTAATGATGTTCAAATAACATTATTTCTTTAACTTTTTTTTTCTTGATTTCTAGTTTATACTAATACTTCTTTTTCAAATTATAAGAATACTATTTTTTCTTATCGTTTTTTAGTTCGATTTGTGAAACACAAGAAAACTATCTTCTTCTCTTTTTTTTTAAACTTTTTAGTAGTATTGTTGACCAAGTATTTGTTTTGTTTTGTGATGTAAAAGTACATTTCTCACTCTATATATTTATTATTATTTTCCTATAATACTGTAAAAAGGAAAGTGAAACTTGAGAAGGAATTCGATTGGAAATTTTGATTTAAAAGAGGGTAAAAGAGTCCATAAATAGAAATTGTATTACATGCAGATCAAAGAACAAAAAAACACCAAATTAAAAATAAAAATATAATTGTTTATCAACAGCTTTGTGTGCTCTTTTACTTATTCTCTGTTTTCTTTTATCAAACTCAAAAGCACTCATTCTTTTTGGATAAAAATGACAAAAAAATAAAAATTCAATAAATATTTGTTGATAATTTATCAATAAATTTTGATTACCGATAAAATCTCCAGAAAATATCATGATTTAATAATTTTTTTTCTCCCAGAATTCTTTTTTCAAATACTGCTTGGTATCCAACTACTGGTCTTGCATACCTGGGCAGTTGCTTCCTTCGTATCCAACTACTGCATGAACGAAATGAATTCCAACATTATGTAAATACGTGTGGGGGCATGCATGGGACCTAGAAAACGTGGCAGAAGATGCATATGACTTTTTTTAGTTCCGGATGCTGCAATCCGGAAGAATTTTTTAAATATGTTTCAAAATGCATATTCCGATAGGTATTTTCAGATTTGAAAAATATTTTTTCAAATAATTAATTTGAAATATAAAAATATTTTTTAAAATAGATGTTTTTAAGATATTTCCAGATCATTCAATCCTAAATGTATTTTTTGGTAATTTTTGCTTTGAGTATTTAAAAAAATATTTTTTTAATTCAGAAATATCTTTCAGGATATTCAATTCAGAAAATATTAGAAAAATGGAGGTGCATAGATTTGTATTATAATTAATGATGGGTGAGAATTACCACTTTTATGGGTTGCAGGAAGAAAAAAAAAAGAAGGGGAAAGGAATACCCTTTAAAATGTCGAAAATCTCAAAAAGAAAAGACTAATGGGTCGTGGGTGAGAGACCCAATCTAATTATCTAGTTATAATAAAAATAAATAGTTGTTGCTGGTTTAGGTATTTACTAATCTTTAATGAATCAATATTATACACCCAATCTTAATACAAAAAGCTTTTAATAAAATTACACATAATAAAAAATATTTAATATTTTAAAATAATATTATCAATATAATAAATTTGAAATCATCTTGTTATCTATTAATAAAAATGCACATATTCATAATATTTAATCGAGACAAATAAAAAAAATTATATTTGATACAAACTATCATCAAAATATAATATATATATATATATATATATATATATATATATATATATATATATATTTACACCCTGGCGACCAGACTCTAGCCAACTTATGTGTATGCACGCGGTGGACCAACCTTCAGACAACTTATGTGTATGCATGCGGTGGGCCGACCAGGACAACTTATGTGTGTGCATGCACTGGGGCGACCTCATGTATAAGCATGCACTAGGTTGGGGTTACCCGCACACGTCAACTACCTCCCGCAATCCTAGGAGGACTGAAGCAAGGATGAGCTACACACCTCTATAAAGCCAAGCAGTTGCTCTCCACCAAAGCAAAGGAGATATGACCGAAAAAGACAAGTCTAAAGAGAAACAAAAGTATTTTTTTGTAAAATATATGACAAAGAGACCGAGTTCCAACTAGTCTACACCTCAGATTTGCCTTTTGCAAGAATACACACGCACGCACACACGCGCACACGCACACGCGCACACCCACACACACACGCACACACGCGCGCACCCCCGCACGCGCACACGCGCACACACACACACCCACACACACACACACACACCCACACGCACACCCACACACGCGCACACACGCGCGCGCACACACCCACACACGCACACACACGCACACACGCACACACCCGCGCACGCGCACGCGCGTCACACACACAGAGACATATATATATATATATATATATATATATATATATATATATATATATATATATATTTTACACACACACATATATGTATATAAGAAGAACTTGCTTTTAAAAGATTTCTGATTGGACAAACTTGTTTCCTTTTCCACCAAGATCCCTAAAGTGGACTTTGATATATGAAAAGATCAACATATCTTTCAAAATTCTAAACAAAAAGTAGAGATAGAGTGTATTAGAAAGATGATGTTTTTTTTTTTAAATAAAGTCTAACTAATTAAATTTTTCCTTTTATAAATTATATATTTAAATAATAAAATATTCATATTTTATCTCAAGTATATCACTTCCTCTCTTAGAAAATTACCCAGCTCTTTCCAATATAATTGTAAAAATAAGATGGAATTAAACCCATTGATTCAATTGTTTGGTATACATATTATCTAATTTAGTTGAAAATAAATAAACAAGAAAAAAAGTACTAGTAACTCAAACACGAATAGTAGAAGTTATTGAATGATCCCTAACCATTAAAGTTATTTTTATATTACATCAACGATCTTATTTCTTACTGCATCAGTAAATGTGGTGATGCAAACTAAAATCCTTCTGTTGACTTTATGCCTATTTCTCAATACTTAGAAATTGATTTCAAAGTGAGAAATTGTATGACCAATCATCCAATCAAGTTTGAACACTATCTTGCAGTAATCTCTTATATGAATGTATTTGTAATACATTGATATCGAATATAGTTCAAATGTATAGAAATCAAGCTCCAATGAACATGAAACAGACTAATTACAAAAAGAAAAAAACGATTAAAAATTTAAATGTGAGTTTAAATTACACGATAAGTAAACTTATAAATTTATGATCTTTATATTTTATGTTAAGAGTGATGTAAATTTTTTATGTATGTATTGAACTTATATATCATTAGTATTATATCTCTCTAGCAATCATTTTTTAAAAGATCTAACATAAACAATAACAAATAAGTAACTGTAACATGAACAATAACAAATAAGTAACTGTTTGAGGTTACGAGAAGAAAAGTTTACGTTAGTGTAAAGTTCAATCATTTTGCATACAAGATATCATTAGTCTTAACATTCAAGATAGAAGAAAAAACTTGAAGTTGAACGTCTGCATCTCAAAATATTGCACCCATTTCGTAATATTCTGAGAAATATGGAGACAAAATGCTTTAGAGTTTGACCCTATACAACTCTTCCAAGTGTGAGGTGCCAAAGTTCAGGGAAGGATATAAATAATAGCATCCAAAAGCACTAGGTTCTCACTGCTACTTCAGAGTCAAATATTGTCAAAAAACCCTTTCAGTCACATGTTCAAAGCATCAAAATGAAGAAAAAGAATTCTGAATCGTTAGCGTTAAATGGACGTTTAGGGTTATCTAATGATCTTGTTTTACCAGAAACAATGACGGATTATATAAGGAACTGGGAGGGTTTGCGGCTCCCCAAAATATTTTTGATTTTTTTAATTATATATATATATATATATATATATATATATATATATATATATATATATATATTTAAACTATGTATACTTTTGAAATTTTTAAAATTATAAGTAATATATTTTAAAAATTAATAAAAATTAAATTGTGTATCTTTTTATTTTTTTAATAAAACATAATATTTAATGTTAATAAATAATAAAATATAATATCAAATATAATAAAGAGTAAAAATATTTAGGTTTAATTATTTTTTTGTTTTTATATTTTAAAAAATATTAAATTATGACTAAAAGTTGGAACTAAAATTGAGACTAAAACAACTAGAGAACCGACTTAAATCTTTAAAATAAAAATCAAATGAGTAATTAAATCAAATATTTATTAAGATATTTTTTATTTTTCTTCTCGTTGTCTTTTTAGTTTTTCACAAATTTGTACTCATCTTCCGGTCTCATATGTTTTCTTTTTGTTTTTGAAGAAGAAAAGAGAGTTAGACACAAACTTATTACATTTTACTTTCATTTGTCACTATTTGTTATCTTTTTTTTCTTGAAGAAAAAAAGGTAACTTCTTTATTTAATTTGATAACGAACTATATTAACATTATTTTTTATTTCATTATCCTTAGTATATTCATTTTTTATGAATATAAAAAAAATGTATTATGTTGTTTCAAAGGGCAACTGGGCAATGAAATGGATTTTGAATTTATTAACATTCTTCAAAAAGGGTACTGTTAATAATCTCATAGGTACCGAAACCATTAAAAGAACGTCCAATAACTTATTGGCCATGGTACGAAGTATTTAAAATACGGGACAAAAAATACCATTCAGGTAGTATTTTCAAATGAGTTGCAAAAGGATTCGTGGGTTCCCCAATCATGGATGGTTCTAGAACCGCTAAGCCTATGTTACAGGCAATAGTACCTAGAATTACTACTGGAAAAATATATAAAAGATCGTTAGGCCATGTGGGTTCTCCATAATAATTATGACCCATCTCCTTAGCCAATTTTGTTCTTAATACAAGATCATTCAAGTCAGGTTTTTTTGTTATTGGGATAAGTGAATTCTTATAGATCCATCCTCCAAAAGAACCGAATATGATAATTTTTCATCATCTGACTCGAGCACTAATCAAAATTTTCAACTGTATCTATAGAATAAACTAGAAAAAAAAATGTATGTGACTTGACTATAATATATTTTTCTTTTAATAATTACGTATCTCAATTTTTTATTACATTATGATAAATTATTTTTTAATATTAATTTTTTTTAAATGTATATTGATGAAGAATAAAATAATAGATTCATTCTTTAAAAGTGGTAAAAGAGAAGTTATTGGTGAAGTGAAAACAAGATAGATAGATGTTACTTCTTCACATATTTTAAGATATTATACTAATGATCTAATCTAATAATCAAATTATCTAATTAGAAGAGTTATTTTTTAAAACATTATACTAATAATCCAATCTAATAATTATATAATTATATTATTTTAGTCCCTTAATCCTCCAACTTTCATCGTGGATATCCGTCGCATAGAACTGGCTTTTGTTGCTAAGACTCACTACTAGATTTATGACTTTTATATCAAATTTAAAATAAAAAATTTAATTCTGGTTCGTATATTGAAAAAATTCTACATCTAAGTTCTTAAACACGAACAATTTTAGTTTATTCTAAATTCTATAACTAACTTTCTACCTATACATAAAATGAAAGAATGTTTGTGTTAACTTGTAGATGGATCTCCAATTAAAAGAACAATTTTTGAAGAGTAAATTGTAAAGGCACTAAAGAAATGATAAAAGGTCACAAAAGATAAGAGAAAGTTGAGAAAAGGATAATGATATTTTAATTTACTTTTTTTGACCCACTTTTAACTTATTACTTTGATCACTATTAGATCATTACATCACATCACTACAAAAAATCAAAATAAACTATCTAAGGGTGATTAAAGTAGTGGGTTAAAAGTTGATAAAAAAAAGTATGTTAAAATATCATTATCCTTGAGAAAATTAGGGGTAGATGTTCCTTCAGAAATGATGGGCGGAGAAGATTTGCATATAAGATCTTTTTTCCTCTCATGACACATTATATTGGTTGATTCAACATCTGATGTAAACAAATGTTAAAATTGATGTAATCAATCTTAAATAATCAACGTAAAATGTAATTTTTGCACTAACATAAAGATAAAAAAATTTAGCAAATCATTATATTTTTGTTTGTTTCAAATCATAGACTTGTTAATTCACTTGGTTGGGTTATATAAGTAATGTATGAGGATAGTTCCATATAAACTTCCTCATCAAGATGTTCATGAAGAAAAATATTATGGATATATCTAAGTTAATATCAAAATTATTGATTTATTGTAACAATAGCCAAAACTAATTAAAGAGTGGTGACCTTTCCAATGGTGAAAAATATGTCATAGTTGATGTCTTTTATGAAAAAGACATAAATATTTAGATATATTTCTAGTCTAAATGTATCTCTAAAGTTATATTTTAGATTTAAGATCATATTTGATAAATTATTATTATCAATTGAGAGTATGGGTGTGGCTAAAATGTAAAAGCTCAAATATAAATTTTTCATACTTTGATTGGTGTTTATATAGTGTCTATTGTATAAGAACGTTGATAAAATAAGATAAACAGGATGAGTCAAAGGTTAGTATATTAGGTAAGAGGACCATAAAAGGTGTACAATAACAAATATAAACAAGGTTGTTACTATTATAGAGCAGATTTATGAAAATCATATAGTTTTGAAAATATCTAACATTTTCTCGGACTCTTTAATCTAGAGTGACTATGCTCTTATGCAGGTATGGATGTTGGGGTACTTATAGTATCAAAATTCTATCTCAACAAAATAAAGACCTTGGTGATGATGATTGATGAGGAATGGAGAGACATAGCATATTACAATCTATACCACTATTGCGGGTGAAATAAAAGAAGGACAAATAGTCATTTATTGACAAAAAAATCATCTGTGGATAGTTAAGTTAAACTTACACAACATATATAATTTCCAATCTTATTTGGAATATGCAAATCTCCTTATAGTTGTGCTAGCAGTAAGCTATCTCCTGCAAAGGGAGTTTGATTAAAATTATTTTTATGTGCTTAAACTATTATATAAAGTCTTTTAGGGATGTAATGTAAATATTGAGGCTTAAGTATTAACTCTTAATACATTACATATGGTTGAAACATCCCAAATGCTTCATGTAATTAAAATTCTTTGTTATGATTATTCTTATAAAAAAATTAAGAGGCTCAATGATATTGTTTATAGTATATAAATAGTTTATATATTAAATTTGAAGATGTTGTGAGTTTCTATATTAGGCTCAAAAAAAGAAATATAAAATGTTATGAAAAATATGTTCATAACAAATGACGTATTTACTTATAAAAATAGTTTTATAACGTAAGTCAAAGTTTATAAACAAGAAGGTAATATGGGGTAAAGTTTATTAATAGATTTAGTACCCACTTGTAGCTTAGTAAAATGAATTTTCTAACATTATTAATAAACTTGGTTCAATGTTAACTAATGATGAGGGCAAGACAATTCAAAACCTTTAAATCAAGAAAGGTAAAAAAGATTATTTTATAACATTTTAAAAGAAATTTATAAAAATAGGTTTAATTAGTCAGATGATACTCATTTTGGTTCGGATGTATAACTTTGACACCCACTTAAAAAATATATTAAAGTGTAAATTTTTGAAGTCATATATATATATCAAAAGATAAATCCAAATATGCTTAGTGAAATCATCAACAAAAATAAGAAAATAATTGAAAAGATATTACGACAAAAAGATTTAAAGGATTTATGTGAACTAATTTAGAAGGATGTCAACTCTTACCATTATTGTTATTAAAGAGAAGTTCAACTTGCTTGGCCAAATGACATCAGTCAGAAACTAAATTTTAATTGATTTAAGGGAAATAGTTACATATTTATCAAAGGTGAAGGTTGACCAAGCTTATATGGTGCAAAACATTAAAGGTATTAGATACAATATTAGTCTGGGCCTCTACAGTAAAATAAATAGAAAAAAAAAGTAAAATATAAAAATACTTCGAAACATATTGACGAGGAAAATATATAAGTCGAATTCGGGTCCTTGTTTTTTTTTTTTTTTTTAATTAAGTCTCAATATTTGATGAATAGAGTTAATTTGTTATTTTTCATTGATGTTAAGATGATTTGACATTGCTACATGTTAAAATCTGCATCATTTTTTACTTTGAAATTTCTCTATTTTATTTTCTCCTTCCACCTTACCCCCACCATGTTTTATATTGAAAAGTTTGATTTTTATTTTTTGGACTTAATTCTTACATGGGGTGAGAGATTTTTGTGAGAGAATAATATTTAGGACTTTGAATTAGAAAAAAATACCATTTAAATGGTGTTTTATTATCTAGAAATGGTGCAAAATGAACATACAATTGGAGATGGAGGAAAAAACAAAATACAAAAAAAAAGAAAAAGAACCAGAGGAGTTCAACATCTTGAACTAATAAAAGACAAAATTATTTCTGAAATATAAATAGTATGAAATATCACAGTAAGAATTCAAAATAAATTCAAATTATGTTACTAATCCAGTAAATTTATTTTAATTGTAATCCAATCAATATATGAAATAAGTTAGGAGAATAAAATATGGTTAAAATTAATCAACCTATTTAACTTATCACCCCATTGCAGATCAAACAAAGTTACGAAACTTTTTAAGCTTAAGTCTATGGTGAGCCCCTTGAATAAGTTAGTTTAACTTACTTTGATACTCTTAGTAACGAAGAGAGTTAACAATTTTTGTTTAATTCAATTTTTTCATTAAATAGTCATTTTAATCAAATATACAAATAAATTGTGATTATGTTTGGTTTAATTTAAATTTAATATAAACTTTGAATTAAATCAACCAATGTTGTGTGAATCTATTTTTGTAAAGTTGTTAAACATTTTCTCGCAAAAAAAAAAAAAATAAGACATTTTATAATAAAAAATTAATAAAATAA
>Ga0209589_1013215_pt1 | contig 10873 bp, 6 predicted proteins | sample CowpeawhiteBW_FD_187525 | JGI IMG/M metagenome (GOLD analysis project Ga0209589, IMG submission 187525) | Root nodule microbial communities of legume samples collected from California USA - Cow pea white BW (SPAdes) (version 2) | ecosystem: Host-associated > Plants > Roots > Nodule | place: USA...
GTCTATAGTTGTATAATAGTTTCAAATTTTGTCAGAACTTAAAATGTTGTAAGTACTTGTAAAAGGTTTCAATGTGTCCTTAATAGTTTATAGACACTTTTAACGGTTGTTTACATTATAGCCATTTACACAGGTCAGTTTGAATTATTTTCAGGCGCATAATTATATAATATTATAAATAATGAGTATCAAAATGAAAACTTAGAGAAAAACGAATTCATCTATACCGATCTTCGATCTTCAATCCGAACTAAAGAATAAGAAAAAATAAATATAAATATTATTTTTTAATAAATATCCTATCATAATTAATTAACTATTAAAATTTTTAGGTTTAATCTTGCCTTTGGTCTCCATTTTCGTAACAAAATCTCAATTTGGTTCCTCTATTTTTTTTCATCCAAATTTTGTCCGTGTTTTGGGATATTTGATCTCAATTTAGTCATTTTCATTAGTGGTACATTAATAGCATTAAATAGGGTGTCATGTGTCCGTTCCTAAATTTTTTGAATTTCTTTTAAAAAATAACAAATTTGTCACATGTCAAGTTGTCGTCGTGTCACGTGGCAGTGATAATGTCATGTGTCAATATTATGTCAGGTGTCATTTCCTCATTCTCAATTTGGTTCATGTATTCTAATTTTTGTCTCAATTTAGTCCCTATTTTTGTAAAAATAATGCAATTTCGTCCCTCTGTGTCAATCCTCCCTTAATTCCTCTCTGGACTCTCCCTAGATCTGTTCGCTGCGTGAACTCCGAGGGTAGGGTACCTGTAGACACTTCGACGCTCAAGTCAAATAGTGATTCGATATGAAGTGTATGTAGTAAAGTGAGAAAAGCATACCTCTTTGTAGTCACTAGACCCTAATTTATATTGTTCACTTGGCAGACCTGTTATTATTATTTGTGGGTCGTTCGCATTCGAGGATCAACTATTTCCTTTCTGATTAAGATTGCTCGTCTGTACCTTATCAAGGATCAACTCTTTCCATATTTACTAAGATTACTCGTTTGTACCTTGTCAAGGATCAACTCTTTCCTTATTGACTAAGATTACTCATCTGTACCTTATCAAGGATCAGCTCTTTCCTTATTGACTAAGATTGCTCGTCTATACCTTATCAAGGATCAGCTCTTTCCTTATTGACTAAGATTGCTCGTCTGTACCACATCATCCTTACCCAACCGACCACTATTGGGCTGGGATATACCCGGCCAGGCAGTGGGCCGAGATGTACCCGGCCTCTGCACCATGTTGGCCCCTTTTCCTTTGCTTGTTGGGCTTGCATGCATTCTCCTTCCCTCTCCTTGGGGTCAGGATGTGGTCGGCCTTTCCATGTACATACGGGCTAGGATATGGTTGGCTTATTACCCATAAAATATATATATATATATATATATGTATATATATATGTATATATATATATATATATATATATATATATATATATATATATATATATATATATATATATATATATATCACAACAAGAAAAAATGATTTTAGCATAGGATTATTTTTGTTACTAATGGTTAAAACCTCCACTAAGTCATTTAGTTGGGGTTCTAGTTTCCTTTGCTAAATCATCTATGAGGAATATGTTCGCTAGGGTTTTTTTGAACCCCAGGAAACGCTAATTAATTGTGGGATTTTTTATCATCTTGTATTTATCGGGGGTTTTAGATGGACTGGGGCCCGTAGCCAGTAAAGCTAGAAATCAAATAAAAAGAGAAAGTTAGGTGAATTAGAAGAAGAATAGTCGTATGCGGGACTTCGGTATCACTATAAGCAAGAAAGCGGAGTGGGTAGAAAAAATTTTAGTTCAGTGACCAGGCTAGAGAGGGTAAAAGAAGAAGTTCTCTTTCTAGCCCCGAGCTAAGTTACCACTAGGGCGAAGGAACCACCCCTATTAGTCCTATTTGGCCTAGTTGGCTCTCTATAAGGAAGATTAAGAATAGGTTTATGGTTCGTTTGTCATTACATTATAGGATTGAATTCTATACTAACCTGAATCCCTTTAAAGTATAGTCTTCGGACGATATTACTTTAGCTTTCCTTCCTTAGGATATCATTCCTTTACCTCGGACCATGATTTGAACTCGAGTACAAAAGAAAAGCCTCTTGAAAATTATCATTTCATTCCAGGATCCGCAACAGTTGTTGCTTGCTTCCTAAGCCTAAACTTGGTGAACTCCCTGGGGCTGAGAAGAAAGCTTAGAACTCGAGAAAAAAACATGTCCTTCAAGGGCACTAATAATTAAAGCACTGGCTTGCGAACTGCCAGAATTCATTTGAGTTTCCCTAATGGATTCACGAGTCTTGCAGACCCCCCTCAGCCTACTTATGATCGAAATTACTTTTTTGAGCTATACGAAAGAACTAGATCACGATCTCGCGGGACTAATGTAAGACCCGAGAAATTTAAATAATTAAATAAATAATTATTTAATAAATGCGGGTAATAGAAGCCTTTATGGCATTTAATGTTAATTGTTGTGGTGTGCAAAAGTACTAGCTCAAGCGGTTGAGAGTACTTGTTTGTGTGAGAGGACTTGGGTTCGAGTCTTATGTATGCTAATTGTATGATATTTTATTTTGTGCATTGTTTTAAGGTTATGATTGAATGTGAGTAGTGATAATATAATCCTAAAATTATAGGAATTATCACGAAGCATGATTGGTTGAATTGGTTGTGCATTTACTTTGTGATTGAGTGGTTGTGGGTTCAAACCTTATTAAGAACGAAATTAACTTCTTTATTTTTGCTAATATAATTGTGGCCTGAATGTGAAAGGGTAGGGAAACCCTAGTGACAATGGGCCTCCAAGGGAGGCTGGGAAAAACAGCTCATAATGGTCTATGAAGGGTAATTTAGTCTGGGTTGAGAGAGGAGTTGCACCTTTTGGAATGTATGAATGTGTTTTGGTCATGAATTTCCATGCTCTATATGGTATGATTCTGAGGGTTGATTGTTTTGATGTTGTTTGAATCCCTTATGCTTTTGTATGTGTATGATGGGGGGTTTTGTGTGGTAATGTGATTCATGGTTCCATCTCTTGTTTTGGGGTTACAACTGGGTTAAAATCATGCTCATGGATCTTGATCACTGATACAAATTGATTTGTAATGTTTAAACTTTGTTTTGGGCATTGGTTATGGTGCCTGTGTGAATGAACAGGAAGGACGTCTGTTATTCTCTCTCAAGCGAGCAAGGCTCGCCTAGGCAAAAATAGCAGAGACTCGAACCTGGTTCTGCTTGAGCATCTTGCTCAAGCGGAGAGCCCTTATTTTGGACGACAAGTCATCTCGCTCAAGCGAGCGTGTCTCGCCTAAGCTAGAAATCGTGAGGATTTTGTGGTTCTGCTCAACCATCTCGCTCAGGCGGAGAGCCTTGTTTTGGGCGACAGAGCATCTCGCTCAGGCGAGAGGTCCTTGCTTAAGCGAGAAATCGTGGAATGTCGCAAGTTTCTACTTGACTCGCCGCCTAGGCGAGAGACTTTGTTGCTAGGCGAAGAGCGAGCCCGCCCAAGCGAGAAGGTCTCGCCTAAGCGAGACTTCGCATTAAGCCATTATAGCACGCTCGCTCAGGCGAGAGAGCTTAGCTTAAGCGAGGTGGACCTGGTCGTATGAGCTAAGGCTTCTAGCCTAAGCGAGATTGGGTGCAATTTGGTGTGTTGTTGTATGCTTTATTGCGGACCAGGAGATGTTGTGCCATGAGCGGGTAGGTTCATGGATGGTGGTGAACACGTGATGATATGAACGGGGAGGTTCATATCCTGTTACTATCATGTGGGGATACGAGCGAGGTAGGTTCGTATGTTCCGTGCTCACACTTTAGAGATGTTGCGTGCGGGGAGGTACGTAGCTGGTGGATCACGTGTGTTGGACTACGGGCGGGGGCGGGTAGGTCCGTAGAGCAAGACTACGAGCGGGGAGGTTCGTAGAGGCAGGACCACGAGCAGGCAAGTTCGTGTGAGCATCATAAATCCTGATTCCATGACTAACTGTTTGTGTGAATTGAAGGTTGAAAAGCCTTAGGATATTAAGGTCTTGGCCAAGAACTAGCTAGATGAATTAGATGGTGTGTATTGTTTTATCCTGTTATATTGTATGTTATTAATTATTTTTGAGCTTATCCTTTCTGTTTGTGATTGGCGATGATCGTGTAATTCTTTACACGGGAGCATATGATGCTACAGGTAATACCGGTGATGCATAAGGACGAAGAGAGGGCTAGCTTGGGGGCTCTTGAGATAGGGATTTTTATGATGTTATTTTATTATGCTGGATTTTGAACACTTGTAATACGATTGTTATTTGGTTATGTTTAAATTATGTCGCGTTGAAAAATATTTTAAATTTTCCCGCGTTTGGAAATAATAAAAGTGACGATGTTGATTTCAATTTCTTATTGATTTATTTTAATTAAATAATTTCTAGTAGGGAGGTTACAACTAATCTCTTGAGGAAACACTAATTAATTGTGAGGTTGTTTATCTCTTGTATTTAACGAGGTTTTGAAACCTATGTTAAGTTTTGTGGGTTTAAAAACCTCGTTAACTACCATGGATTTTGAAACCTTCGTAAAATACCATGGATTTCAGAACCTCTGTAAAATAATTACTTTCAGAACTTTTATAAATTACATTTCAAAACATCCGTAAAGGATCATGGATTTTAAAATTATTAATATTATTTTGTTGTACACATTTATCATTTATACATTCATATATATTTTTTTCAACCACAATTATTTACATTTATTCTATTTGTTTATCTATATTTGAGTTATACATAAATAGATATAACAGCCATCAAGTTAACAAGTAAATTTATAAATTAAGAAAAAACTACAAATTCAAGTATAACAAATATATAAATATATATATATATATATATATATATATATATAACTAAATTTATATCGAAGTATAACAAGTACATACTCATTAAAATTCAAATTTAAGTTCAATATTACCTAAGAAAAATTAGCAAAAACTATCATGAAGTACTACAAATGGTTCAACTATCAAATATGATTATCCTCATATCTAGAATTTGTTGTATTAGTTGGCACAATTACTTGAACAAAAACCTACAATATAAATATGTATCATAATTATAAATGTGAACTCTGAAAAATAAAAGTTGTGCAGTCTTTTTAGAACACGGTCTATTATAAAAATTGTAAAAAACACATCAACATTATAAAACACTCAATCTATCAACAAAAGTTATTCTACATTTCTTACTACTACTTATAGAAATCAATATACAAACAACAAAGAGATGGAGGTCAGGGTACTATAAGGAAGAGAAAAACAACCCAGTAGAGTTGTCAATGTACTTTTGTGCATCTTGTAGACAGTCATCTACAATTACAGATTGAAAAATAACACACAAACTAGAAAACTATATATATGACTACTCGATAAATCTGAGCATGAGCGTCAAAATATGTGACTACTCGATAAATCCAAGCATGAGTGTCCAATACTTCAAGTACCTTACGTTTGTCTGATTATGGACTTATGAGTGTTCGATTATGGACTTCCTCGAAAAATTTGAGTATAAATTAAGCGTCTAAAAGCGTGACAATATAAGTGTCCGAGTACAAACTCAACTATGAGCTAAAAGCAGCATACAACTCATCCAAGACCTAAAAGTAACAAATAAAATCGAGTACAAAGAGAAAGCAACATATAAACTCGTTCAATTAATAACATGGTCTATCTGCAAAAGTTATTAACTTTTCCAGCTTCGAGTACTTATGTACATACCCGACCCAAAATATAAGTTATTAACTTCTCGAGCTTGGGGTGCTTATGTACATACCCTACCCAAAATATATTATTATTGTTAGGTCTTAAATGTCCCAATAAGCATGAGATTTGTATGAAATATTAACACCCTTAAAATCAGATGTAAATGATATTTATGATAATATATATAGAATTCAAGTTATAATAAACTGAATCTAGTTATTATATCTGTTAATTTGTTATTATATCTTGAGCTTATCTTATTTGTTTTTATTCTCTATATACCAACAAACTCATGAAAAAGCCTATAAATACATGTTATCATAGGGATTACATTCATCCGATATTCATTTTTTACTCTCATACTCACAGAAATATCTCGTATTGACTTGAGCGTCAAAATTTTTACATTGAACTCTCTCTATTAGTATATCAGAACTCACATTCACTCCAGACATCAAACTAATTTATCTCGGATCAATCACATAAGTTTTTATAAAGTCAATATATATTAACACCAAATTATTATTAATTTCTTGATCAAATGAGGTCTAGAACATAGAAAGAAGTCTTGAACATAGAAAAACATTTTGATAATACGATTTTTTTTATACATTCTAATAATCTGACGAAATTATACGTATATTTTAAACAACTAAAGGATTTTATAACAGTGCATTAATCTATATTTAGCTAATCTGATTATTCATTCACCAAATCTAATAATAAAGTTTTTTTCTATACTAGAAATAATGATAATTTAAAAACCGCGTAAAGAATACATTTTTATATTTCTCCATGAGGCTTTTGTGGTTGAGCATATACCTCAGCAGGAATAACTACCCAACAATTATGAACCTTTATATAATAGTCACACAGTACTCATCATTGGGAGGAAAAGTCAATGCAAAAGTGCTACCATATTTATCACAACCAATTACCAACTTAATCAAATTACATGGACAAAAATAAAAAGCTATGGAAACAAATTGATTTCACATTATGAGAGGTATGGCTAACAATCACCAACTTTGACAAATTTTATGAATGCCTAATTCTACACTTTCACTATGTACTTGGGAAGAACTTTTCTCCCTTTCACAAAGCATTGTTAGTTAAGATTCCTCGAAAATGCACCAACATGTTCCTCTACCCCTCAAAGAAAAAAGTTGGTATTGTCTACAATGAAAAGCGTGAGTCAGCTACCACCAGCGGCAGTGGTAGCATTATTGGACAGTGGCCACCGATCAATGCTGCTACTAGCTGTAAAGGGATCAGTGGCTGACCCTGTCAGTTCCTCTAACCCTTCAAAGAAATCATCTGATACCACTGTTTCTGTTAACTCTAATTCATTTGCTTCTTCATCATCTTTCATCAGATCTTCCAACTCCTCTTCTGTGCACTCTGACTTCGTACTGTGCTGTGCCACCTCTGATGAGGTCGCCGGAGAAACCGCTTTTGTGGCGGCTGTGTCTCCACCGGTCTGAGGTTTGTAGCGCGTGGAGCCAGCAAGGGAGCTTTTATGAGTAGGAGCAGGGTGGTTGTGTTCACCGGTGTATGTGACTATGAACATTGTTGGGTCCGATCTGTTCCTCTCCACTTGTTTCCTCGCTAAACATCCTTTTGAGCTGCTACATCTGTAATATCCCCTGTAAATCACACAACAAACAATGTTTCGTTGCTCCTTTTAACTTCATAACTTTAACCCCTTTTGGCTTTCCTTTAAAAAAAGGCAAAATCTAACAACAAAGAGTTGGTAAAGTGAAAAAAGTCAAAGTCTGGCTTCTTACAAATTGTATACACAAGTTTCCGTTCATAGATAAAGTAAATATAATTTAATCCGTGAGTTTTGTTTGAGTGTAAAACTTTTTTCTTATTTTAGACCAGGAATCAACTACTCCATTAAACTTTCATTGTTAAAAAAGACGAATTTTTTTTAAGGTAAACCTTGGATATGGTGACCCTTTGATGGGTTTCTGTCCATATTTCCTCCATGCCCAAATGTCTGAGGAGAGGTTCTCAGCAGCGACATCACAAACCTTCTTAACCTGATTCTTCCTGTGATTGACAAAAAAACATGCATTTCAGACACTCAAGTCATGAATGAACCAAAGACATGGTTTTTATGAGCTAAATAAATTCAAAATCTTTCTTGACTGGAGAATCTAATTCCGATTCCATGAATTATAAAATGAGAGAAAAAGGGTATATAAAAACATGGTTTTATATAGTACATTAATAATTTAAATATCTGTAGTGTAAAAATATATTTTACCAACATTTATGGGTACATGGGTTTAAGTTCAGGAAGGCTCGTTACGACAAAAAAGTTGCTAACTGCGGTATTTGGGACCATAAAACAACCGAATGGTGTTGCAGTGAGTTGGTATATATAACGGTAAAAAGTATTCATGTACGTTAAAAACTAATGAAACAATAACATTTCTTTTACGATAACATTTCAAATACAATAGTGAAAGAACACACTTCATGATGCAACAACCGTCATTATTCTTTCGTACTAAAATTAATCACTATTTAAAAATTTTCTTATAGAGTATAATATTTAAAAAATTTATGTTCTTAAAAGAAATTTGTACCCAAATTTGAAATATATATATATATATATATATATATATATATATATATATATATATATATATATATATAGATAAATAGACGTGCGTACAAATTATTATATTTCAAACATTCTCAGTTGGTGAAAAAAATATAGCATGCATAAACAAACACTAAAAACTTATATATTATAGATCAATTACATAGATTATTAGGGACTCCATACATTAATGAATATTTATAAACAATCTTCTACCATCTTGTAGTTAATTTTTCATTGATGATTACTTATTAGAATATGTCAGTATAAAAGGTTATTTATGTCTTTGTGTACACAAGTGATGGATCTTTAATTTTGTTTATTTTATCTGATGTGAAACTTTTTAACTCACATTTACACGATTCTCAATAGAGTGTGTTTTACAAAAATGAGAAGGAACGCACGCCTTAGTAGTATAACGAAATATGTCAGAGGCTACTACTCACTCGAACTATTCCACCACGTCAGTATGCTATTTAAATAGCATTAAAAAAATAACAAAATTGATAAAAAATAGAATTTAATTAAAAAAAGAAATTAAAAATAAATTGAACAAACTAAAAAAAATACGAATTGAATTAGTATTTAAGATTAATATTAAATTTAAAATTAATAAATTAATACTTTTTTTAATAGAACTAATACTAACTTAAGATACAAATAAATAAATTAAGTAAATAGCAGTTTAACAAATTTAAATTTTTTGGCACAAGAAAGTTGAATGATGATGGATTAAATGTGATATAAACTCCATTAATGTAGATTAGAAAACGGATTTGGTAGAGAAAATCTTTTAAATATAGTCAACTGAGTTTTTGTTTATAAGATTATTAATAAAATAAAGGAATATTTCATAGTTTTTGGAGTCCTGTAATGCTTGAAAATAATTAGTTTCGTATTTGCACGTGCAGATTTCAAACATTCGACAACTTGATCTGAAAAATAGGCCAGGATTACAAGAGATATGGCATGGCTCACTGTATATTCCTGACTTTTGTTTCAGTGAGTTGACAACAAAAGATGCTTCACCCCGAAAGGAAAATGATCTTAATTCTGCTGTGCGTAGAACTTCCGAAGAAGAGGTACACATATTTTTACTTCTTAATCTTTGTTCAATAGAATGATAAGATTAGAAGTATTAGAAATTGTTATTGTCATGATACAATTAATCTGCAGATATATGTAAGATACATTATATTATATAAAAGATGATAAAATACAATAACATATAATTATGGTTCTATGAATATAAATTGAAAACATATTTTCGAATTTCACTAAAATTAACTTTGGTGGCCAAAAATGGACAGTCCAAGAAACTCGTCCCGTCTTTCATGCTGGGAAGTTTGGTGGGACTCAACTATTGCATCTGTAACATTCTTCTTAATTTCTAGTGGTATGTAGAATTTTATCATATTCATTAAAAAAATACTAGGCATCTTCTTTCGGGAATGTATAAGTATGTTATTATCTTTTTTTTTTCTTGGAATGATAATTGCATTAAATCACGAAGGGGAGTGCAAGCAAAGCGATAAAAAAAGGGTAGTTATTCATGCTTTTAACTGAGAACATTACTTTTAGCATAATATGATTTATTTTGGCTTGCATCCTGCTTAAAATTAAATATTGTATATATTCTTTTGTTTTAAATAGGCTCCACCAGATGCTGCTAGTGTCCCATTTCAGTTCTTCAGTAGTTCAGATACCGATGAAGATAGTGACCACGGTTCATCAAATATTAACTAATCTATAACGGTATATATAGGATTTCATCTGTTATGTAATTTCAAAATTCCAATTTTATTTTTTAAAATATAATTATTTATTAAATTTTAAAAAATTAATTGTTATTTTAGAAGCATTTTATAAAACAGTTTATTTTTGCTTCTTTTTTTTCTTATTTATTAACATTTATTATTTTATATTTAAATTTATTTTTAATAAATTTAATTTAATTTTATATATTATTTTAATAACATTACAATATTATTACTTACTAATATAATATTATTTATAATATTATTTAAAAAAATGCGTATTCATGTGTTTACACTATATAAAATTGTTAAATTTTTTTTATGGTCAGTTATATCATTTGCTCTATGCGCATGTAGGTGATGATTAATTAGAAGCAGTTTTCTACATCATAATGCGATGATTAAGTCTATTACGTAAGCAATTTTATATTATTTAGTGTCATTTTATATTTTATTGATATCTATTTAAGTGGACATTTGTTTGCTATGATATTCGCTATAATGCTACTTTTACATCCTTTATAATGAAATTCATATTTTATTGGTAATCTTTTTTATGAAAGTATAGTAATTGTTTTCCTAATTTGTGTAGGTTGAGTTTCAATTGCCTACTCCAATATTACAGTAATAAAAAGGAGAGTGCAGGCATAAAAATTGGATGAAGATGAATGTTTCCCTATTTGTTACTAGCGTATATGATTGTGTTTTTAATAAAATTATAAATAAAAAGTGTTGT
>Ga0209589_1013216_pt1 | contig 10872 bp, 4 predicted proteins | sample CowpeawhiteBW_FD_187525 | JGI IMG/M metagenome (GOLD analysis project Ga0209589, IMG submission 187525) | Root nodule microbial communities of legume samples collected from California USA - Cow pea white BW (SPAdes) (version 2) | ecosystem: Host-associated > Plants > Roots > Nodule | place: USA...
GAATCAATCCATCATCTTCTTCTCTTGAGCTTTGTGAAAGGAACCTTCACATCTAGATAGCTTGCTATCTTAATGTCCAGTGGGGATTTCACTTAGCTTTCTTAATCAACTCACACCATATTCAATAATCTTAAAAAAGGAACAAGTTAATCCTTCATCATAAATTTAGGAACTAAATTTCAAGTTCAAAACAAAATCAAAATCTAATGTTTTATGTAGAATTTAAAGTTAATTTAAAATATTTATAGAAATATTTAATAAAAACTTTAATTTTAGTAAGAATATCACCATAAAAGTAAATTTAGTGTAAATTTGAGGAAGGACAATATTGTTCCATTTTTACAAAAATTGGGACTAAATTGAAACTAAAAACAAATATAGGGACCAAATTGAGTCACTTTGACACGTGGCAAAAGTGTGAAGTGACACGTGTCAAAAAGAAAAAATTCAAAAAAATTCAAAAAATATTAAAAAAATTCAAAAAAAAAACAGAAATTGACACGTGGCGTTGACTTTAACACCGTCTGGTCAAAGTTAACGGTGAGGACCAAATTGAGTCATTTTTAAGAAAATGAGGACCAAATTGAGATAACGAAAAACGAGAGGACCAAAATGAAATTTCATGACAAATAGAGGGACCAAAAGGATAATTTAACCAAAATAAAAACAAAGATTCAAACCTTATTTTCATTGCTTTTGCTCAATCGAAAATGGGACTACTAGTCAACCTCTACATCTGTCAAATTTTCACTTAAATGAAAAAAATTTCACTTAAGTGAGACAATTATCACTCAATTTAAAGTAAACTATTGCTTTTGAGACAACAAACAATCTTTCTATCTTCTTATCTACGGTAGATTGTATTTGAATGATTATTATAAATATAAAATAAATGTTAGATTGCGTGTTTAATTTATTTGTACTTTTATTTAAGTGAATTATATTTTATGAAAATAATTATCGAGAATAATAAGACATATATGAATTTAAGTTTAATTATCTTAAATGATTTGTGTATTGAATATTCACACTTATCTTATTTCAAAATTAATAATTTTGTTAACATCATATTAAAATTTGAAGTGATTAATAATATTTTATTTTAATTAATAATTTATTAAGAATGAATTTGTTATGAAATTACGTGGACTATTTTATTTTTAAATTTCTTATTTTAAAAGATATTTTATGACACTAATGTTGTATAGTACTTTAATATGGACAATTAGCATGCATCTGTAAATAAATTATACATTATACAATAAGTGGTTAATTTTATTTTAATTATAATATTGTATAAAATAAATAAATTAAATTCGAAGTTATACTATATTTATATTTTTAGTTTAATGTATTGTTTTGAATTTCCTATTTAGTTATTATTATAAATTAAATTATTTTAATTATTAAATAACCATTTTATATGATTAAAAATTATAACATTAAATTATTTAATATGTATATATGATGTAAATAGTGTTAATAAAATCAAAGGTTTGGTTCAATTTTTAGTTGGTTCAGTAGTTGCATAATCACCAAAAACCTTATAATGTTAAGCTTTAACAACTACTCCATCTATTATTTGGTATTTAGTGGTTCGATGTTTATGCTTTAACTAATAGAAAATCATTAGGGAAATTCACCATATAAACAGAGGATTTGGTCGCGGTTATTTTTACTATTCTGCCCCGATTTCAAAACCGAGGCATATAAAGTCGAGGCCAAAAAAAGTCACTTTTTTACCTCGGTTGAAAATCGAGACATATTCAACAACTACTGCCTCGGTTCTATAAACAACCGAAGCCTAATGAGCATTAAAAAAAATCAGAACTGGACTTTCTGCTTCGGGTATAGTTGCAACCGAGGTAGAAAATTGATTAAAATTATAAAAAAATACGGGCTGAATACTTTCATCACTCTACATCCCAACAGATCCCACTTTTCCTTGTCCAACAGTTTCCAACACGTGTGCGCCGCTCACCAACGTCGTTCAAGCCACCGCACCAGAACCTCTTCCACCATGGAAGCCACCATCTTCCTTCTCGCCGGCGAAACGCAGCAGCCATGGAAGCTTCGCATCTGCAACCCACCACCATCTCCGTTCACAGTCGCAGCAGCCACAGCAGCGGAAGCGCAGCACCAGATCTGCACCGCCACCATCTTCTCACGGAACCACCGCACGCCATTGCAGCAGCATTCTCCGCGTCGCACATCACGCACCTGCAACAAGCAGCACCGGCACAACAACGCAACACCAGATCTGCACTGCCACCATCTTCTCACGGAACCACCGTGCGCCATTGCAGCAGCATTCTCCGCATCGCACATCACGCACCTGCAACAAGCAGCACCGACACAACAACGCAGCACCAGATCTACACCGCCACTATCTTCTCACGGAACCACCGCGCGCCATTGCAGCAGCATTCTCTGCGTCGCACATCACGCACCTGCAACAAGCAGCACCGGCACAACAATGAGGTGGACGCGCACAGCAGCGATACTGGCAGCTGCGGTGGATGCGCACAACAGCGGGGGCGGACGCGCACAACAGCGGTTGCGGTAGTTGCGGTGGACCGGCACAGCAGCGAGGATGAAACAGCAAGGCAGATAAAAGGAACCAGTGGCTCGCGAAGAGAAATGCGAAAAAGATGATATATTTGCCCAATTTTAAACCCTAGACAGAATCTTTCCCCTTCCGCTTTCTGCCTCGCATACCCTAAACAAAAGCTTTTTTAAAAATGTTGTCCCTTTTTGGCTTCGGGTCTTGTTGGACAGGCCTATGCACTCTTTGGCACTGGTTTTGCGTGAACCGAGGCATAAAACTTGGCTGAAATTGCAAAAATGCCACCGCACTATTATATGCTTCGGTTCCTAGTCAACCGAGGCATATAAGGCGAGGAAAAAGGAAATTTTGCACTAGTGATTATTTATTATTTATGATGTTATCAGCCATAGTCCACCACTTGCATTCTTAGTTTAGTCATGTAAATTGAAAAGTATTGTAATAAAACAATTGCACGACAATATAGGAAACCAATAAGGAAGTTTTTTATAACCAAACATAATGTGTTGGGTGGTACCTATGGCCAGAATGTGTGAGGAAAACAACCTAAATATGAAAGATTGTAAGGAATTAAAAAATTTGAAAGCTTTGTCCTCATGAACAAATTAAATGTTGGTTATCTTACTAGGACAATGTTTGAGACGAAAATAAATCTAAATTGGAAGACAAAGACAAAGGTTTAGACCATGAACTAAAACGCATATGATCTTACCAAACCAAAGTGTAAAAATAGCCAAAATCTAAGAAAGAAAAACAACCAAGATGGGGAAGCTCATAGATGAATGTTTTTCTCAAAAAGAAATTATTTTTGTATCTGAAAAGCTATTAGTTGTTAGTTGTTAGTTTTAAATGAAGAAACCTCAGATTCAGACCAGACTGTATTTATTTTCATTGATCCATACGTACGAATCAACCCAAATCATTTTTTAATTCTTAGACTTCTTGGCGGTTACAAGCATCACTAAATTTTTTTAAATTCCTAGATTTAATAGTGATTAAAATCGTCACTAATTTTTTAAAAATTCCTAGATTTACTAGCGGTTACAACCGCCACGAAATGTTTTGAGTTACTGGCAGTTGTAAGTCCTGCTAAGTATTTTATTTATTTTTTAAAAAATTTATTTAGCGATAGTTAAAATTGATGCTATAATGGCTTTATGATGCTAAATTTTGAGGCAGTTAATTAACTAACGGTAGAGAAATAGTGACAGTTCTAACTGCCACTAAATAACATATTAAACTGATGCAAAAATTAAAATTTTAGTAGTGAAAACAAAATTTCACACCTGAGGATAAAGTTAATAAATAGAAAATACACATTTTATTATACTTACATATATGGTTTTTAAACATCAAATTAATAAATTCAAAATATTTTAGGTATTCGATGAAAATTTTGCATAAATTAGAAATAAAATAATTATATATTTACTAAATTCGTTGAGTTATATTTTTACGCGGTTAGATTATAAGAGCGAAAATTCCATGGCTAGAAATGATAGTAGAGAAAGCTTCATTAACATAAGTTTTTTTAGACTATAGAATTAAGTTAAAAATTAAATTTCATTAGGAGAGAGAAAATGGTACATCAAGGTTTCACGAGCTATTGTTCAAACACTCCCAATGTTAAGAATATTACTTAATATCTTTTTTATTTAAATTAGTTTCTAGAAAATATTTCAATTTTAGAGATATGTTTCAGTTTTAGAAATTAGTTATTATTTTAGATTAGGAATGAGATATTCTAAATATTTTATACTTGATATTCTGTTATATTTTGCTCTATATACAGGGTATATCAATAAAATACAACAACATGTTCTTCCGTATAACATATCTCATATATCTCTCTTATATCTCATATCTCTCATATTTCCAAAAGCTCTAAAAATCCCAACAGTGGTATTAGAGCCATTGTTCTTTCTGCTGATAGAATGGAAGGAAATATGTCACATGTTGTAAGACCTGCGAAATTTAAATAATTAATTAATAAATGCGGGTAGTGAGAGCCTTTATGACATTAAATGTTAAATTCTATGACGTGGAAAAGTACTAGCTCGAATAGTTGAGAGTACTTGATTGTGTGAGAGGACTTGGGTTCAAGTCCTATGGCCATTGGTGTGCTATTTAATTAAATTCTATTTTTATAATGTTATGTAGAAGCATGAGGAGTGATAATATAATCATAAAATTATAGGAATTTTCACGAAACATGAATTGGTTGAATGGTTGTGCGTTGATTTGACATTGTCATGGTTATAGGTTCAAACCTTGGTAGATCCAAATTAATATTTCTTTTTGCTAAAATTAGTTTTGGCATGAATGTGAAAGGGTAGAGAAACCCTAGCTAACAATGGGCGGCCAAGAGGGGCTAGAAAAATAGCAATTAATGAACTTTGAATGATAATTAAGTTCAGCCTTAATACACATTTTCGTTTTCCTCCTTTCATTGCTTATTAAGAAAAAAATTGGTGGCCAATTAAGGGAAAGAGAGAGTGTTTGGTGGCTGCCATTGTGGGATAGTAAGAGGGGGAAGAATTCAGCGAGTGTACTGTGAGAATTGAGTGTAACTTGGAGCTGAATTGAGGGGAAGTGTTGGGTGACATAGTAATCAGGGGAGAAGGCAAGAACTCGATAGTTTAAGCGAAAGAAAACCAGATTAGGGGAGCTGGACCACGTTAATTTTATGTTTTATTTTTTATTAATTGTATGATGGATAACATGCTTGTGTATGATTCTACATTGCCTTGCTTGAATTTCGTGTTTCTGGAATTTTTCCAGAAATCGCCTGGCGGTAGTTCATCATATGCTTATTTTTAGGTTCCTAAAGAGGAACCGCCTAACGGTATGACCCCGACCGCCAGGCGACGCTTGCTTGTTTCACCCAGTTTTTTGGGTTTTTATGCACGGCCTAGCGGTGATGAACACCTGCCATGCGACGCAAGCTAGATTGGCATGATTTGGTGTTTTTGTGAGTTTTGGGTTGATTCAGATTGTAGGAAAAGGATGTTTTTTGAGATATTGGAATTTTGATGGGAAATAATTGGTAATTGGGAGGGGAATTGGGATTAATTGGAGGAAAATGATAGATAAGCATATTAGGGTTTGAACATTTGGGGTTGGTGTCTTTGAGTAAATTACGTAGACAAAAATAATGTAATTTTGTGTATTGGAGGCCTAACATATGATTAGTAATCATAAGCATATAATGGAAGTGGATTAAGTGGAAAATTAGTAGACTGGTATAAGTTATTGGTGATTAGAATTTGCGCAGGGTGCATGACCAAATCTGGAATTACTAGAAAAAGATGCACCGCCAGCGACTTGTAGCTTGCCACCAGGCGATAACAGTGACAATGGTCCTCATGGCTGGTGCAAGTGCCTCGGGTTGATGGGTGCATTCGAAGGTTCAGGTGGAATTGGATAAGGGAAAAATAAGGTAAAATGGAATTGGAAATAACTAGTAGGCCTTAGGCCATAAGAGTAAGCTTAGTGGTGTTCAAGGTTGGGAGAAATAACAATCTCGCAAGTACAACTTAATGGTAAATATGAGTCAATGGGACTTATCACATGGGTAGGTTGTGTGGTCTAATAATAAGGAAAACTTAATTATTGCTTGGGTGGGTTAAGAGGAAGATTTGGTGTGAATATACACCTAGGTCATTAAGAAGGGAATTGGGGAGGTGGCTACTATTAGGCATAGACCTTGGAGTTAAGGTTATCACGCATGAATTGGGATCTATTTCTAGTGAATGTTGTGTGAAAATTGGGGTGGTGACCAAATTCAAGAGTGGTTAATGTTTGAATTGTGAAAATATATAGGTGGGCACTTATATGTTATTCTCAATAAAGATTTAGGCATAACGGATGATAGATTCTTGTGTTGATGACTGCAATGAGCGATTGGATCATTCTGGATGTGGGTTGTTGCAAACGTGAGATGTTGGGACCTTGTTGAAGTGCTTAAAAAATCAGTATTGCGTAAGTACTAGTGTAGCGCCTAGCGGTGGTGTTTAACCCGCCAAGCGATAGCTACAAAAGTAGTGGGATCCTGGAGCGAGTGGCGTCTGACAGTGAGGGAGGTCCCGCCAGGCGATGCCTGCAACGTTAGTGGGTTTCTGGGCGCGTGGCGCCTAGCGGCACGTGTCCCCCGCCAGACGATTTGGAAGCGTATCTCGCCTAGCGGCTCAAGAGCAACGCCAAATGATATTGCAAAGGCAGAAAATATGTTTTGCTTGCTTTGGATGTGCGTGATCTACAAAGCTTTGATGATACCTTGAAGGTCAGTTTGTTGGTGTTCCTTGAGTTGGGGCTCGGAACGTATCCATTGAGTTATGGCTTGAGATAAGGGTTAAGCACGTGGCATTCCTTGAGTTGTGGCTCAGAATGGCATCTCTTGAGTTGTGGCTCGGGATGACAGATGAACACGAGGAACTCTTGAGTTGTTGCTCGGGTTGGCGAGTGTTGCTGGTGTGAGTGTGCGAGTTGTGGCTCGTATGACGGGTCCAGATAGATTGCCCTCCTTGGTATGAGACCAACGAGTTTGGTAGTCTTGGAACGTTACGAATGATATTCGTATTGGAAACTCCACCTAGTGTTACAGAGTGTGGTTTGTAGCATGGTTTCCCACACGTGCTCTACCAGTTGTGGCTAGTAGGTGTGGCAGCAAGACATCTCGAGGTAGGCATCAGAAGACGTAGAACATAGGTAACATGGTGGTGGCCATGTGGTGTGGAACCAAAGGATAAGATTTCCTTTGGCGTACTTGTATGGTTTATGTGATGTGTGTGTGTGTGTGTGTGTGTATATATATATATATATATATATATATATATATATATATATATATATATATATATATAAGTTTATGAAATTGTAAGCTCACCTTATCTGCTTGTGGTTGGCGATGATCTTGTACGCGGTACACGGGAGCAGATGTTGTTGTAGGTGGTTTTGGTGAGGCTTAGTAGCGGAGCGGGGAAACTCATGAGAATTTATTTGAGTTTTTATCGTTTATGGTTTTTAATAAAGTTGTAAACCATTATGAGACCGATTTAGTAATTTATTGAGCTTTAAGAATTTTGAATTTGGAGTTGACTTTATTATGTAATAAAGATTTTAAATTCCCCATGTTTTGGGAATTGAGACACAATAAATGATGTATTTTTTTCTATCTCTATTTTATTTTATTAAAAACTCGTAATATCCAGTCGGAATGTTACACATGTCACTACTCTACTCTTTAATGGTGAAAGCTATGATCTATGGCCGGTAAGGATGCAATCATATTTAGAAGAGCTAGATCTATGGGAAGTCGTGGATGAAGATGATGTTCCCTTGTCTAAAAATCCCACCATGGATCAAATCAAAGTGCATAAAGACAAAAAGATGAGAAAGGCAAAGGCAAAGTCATGTTTGTTCACAACTGTTTCACAAATGATTATGACCAGGATCATGACTCTAAAGTCTCCCAAAGTAATTTGGGAATACTTGAAAGTAGAATATGAAGGGAACGAGAAGATTTGAGGCATGAAAGTTTTGAACTTGATATAGGAGTTCGAGATGCAAAGGATGAAAGAGTCAGAGATAATCAAAGAATACTCAAACAAATTGTTGGGTATTACCAACAAGAAAAAAATGTTGGGAAAGGAGTTTCCACATTCTAGACTCATTGAGAAAATTCTATAGACGATGCCGGAAAGATATGAGGCATTTATACTTCCTTAGAAAACACAAAAGATTTATCTACAATTACCTTGACAGAGGTGATACATGTCTTACAAGCACAAGAACAACAAAGATTGATGAGGGAAAATCACGAAGCGGTTCAAGGTAATTTAAATTCAACTAAATAGAATGCTCTCATAATCAAGAAAAATAGAAGGAGCAAATACAACAACACATAGGTTTTTCCATCTTGTCTCCATTGCAAGAAAAAAGGTCATCAACCCAACTAGTGTTGGTGGAGGCCAGATGTCAAATGTCACAAATGCGGTCAATTGGGACATATGGAAAAGGTATGCAAATCCCAAGATTCTGAAGAAGATGTTCAGATTGTGGAGGATAAATTAGAGGAGGAACTACTTCTTACATCATCATGTGTCACAACCAACGAATCTACAAAAGATTGGATTATAGATAGTGGTTGCACAAACCACATGACTCATGATAGAGAAATTTTCAAGGAGCTCAATAAATCAAATATTCCAAGAATTTGTTAAGTGTTTCTGAAATGTTAGAGAAAGGTTATAAGGTCTCCTTTGAAAATAAAGTTTGTGTGATAAAAAAAATGCTAACAACATAGAAGTATTCAAAGTCCACATGAAAGACAAAAGATTTGCGTTGGATTTGATGAAGGAGGAATATGCTATAAATAAAATGAGTATGAAAGAAGGATCAAAATCAAAAGAAGATAAATATCTCTAGAAGAAAGTAGATGTCCAAGTGAAGAAATTAGATGGAGGTCCACATTCTAATATTCACAAATGGTCTAATGCCACTACCATGAAATCCACCGTTGACAAAGACGATGATGATAAAAGAAGAAATACCAAGAAAAATATCAGATTGAAGAAAGATGTGATACCATGGAAGGAAAAGAAAAACAAAAATTATAAGCACAAAAAGAGGAGAAAATCAAAATCAAAAGATTGAGAATCAAATATGAAGATTTAAAATTTAAGTAAACAGATATTAAGCAAGAAGGAATGTTAAGAATATTACTTAATATCTTTTTCATTTAAATTAGTTTTTAGAAATATTCAGTTTTAGAGATATGATTCAGTTTTAGAAATTAGTTATTATTTTAGATTAGGAGCGAGATATTCTAAATATTTTATACTTGATATTTTGTTATATTTTGTTTTATATATAGGGTATATTAATAAAATACAACAACATGTTCCTCCATATAACATCTCTCATATATCTCATATCTCTCATGTTTCCAAAAGCCTAAAAATCCCAACACCTAGATACATTACAAACTTAAGAGAAAATATATAGATTAACACCATTAAAATTAGAATTAAACATATTTTAATATTAGAGTTGTTAGAAAGAATAATAATAATGTGTTAAGGGTAAGGCAAAGTTCTTATGGATATTCTTAATCAATCTGCACTAAAGAAGAGAGCTAAGAGGGAATTTGGAAGCCTATTGACGTTGGAACAGTAGAAGGAGTCAAGATGGGGGACGTTGCTACCAACAAGGATTACAAGTTTTGGCAATTGGAAGCAAGGAAACCAAGATAAGGGAGTAGAATCTCGTGATTTTGATGATTAATTGTTTAATTGCATAAAGTATGATAAATTGTATATGATTACATGCTGAAAAACCTTTAATTTCTGGGTTTTGGAAAATTTCCAGAAACCCCCTAACGGGCAATGAATGCTGCCAGGCGACTCATCTGAAACAAACCCAATTTTTGGTTTTTGGCTTGAACCGCCTAGCGGTGATGATCTACCGCCAGGCAATGCATTGATGTGTGAAATAGGAACTTTTCATGAAAAAATGTTGTTTCTCATATTTTTCGTGCAATAGGCACTGTCGAGCAGTGGTTTCCTACCGCCAAGCGCTAAGTCTCTAGTGTTGTTTCGCTGGGCGCAAAATCTAGTCGCTGGGCAACTCTATTTTTCTAATCTGCACAGTTTTCATAAAACCGCATTTCCTAATTCGTTAACCGTCTGATTTAAGTGAAATTATGACAGGTAGTGCATAACATGTTGTTCTTTACTTTGAATGGTGAAGATTTGAATTGGATGTCTCTGGCTGGAAATATACATCACTCATGATTGATTGTTTGAATTTCCTAAGAGTATTATTATTAATGTTGTGTGAAAAAGACCACTATTTATGATATCCTTATGACCAAGTGTTGCATGATCATGATGGGTTTTGGAAAAGTATGGGAATATGATAATCATGCTTTAAATGTAATGGAATTGGGGGCATGCAGAATAAATATATAGCTTTGATTATGGCTTATGTGGTGTATGTGAATTGTATGCATACAAAGGTTTGGGAAAATGAAAAGAAAAAAATAATGTGTGTATTGAATTGGACTCTGATGTTATTAAAGAGCATGAGTAGGTCTACTATTTAAAGTGGCTCCATGAATATGAATGATGGTTAGTGAAATACATGTTTAATATGTTATATTTTGTGTACAAGTATGTTAAAGCTATCTAAGTTAAAACTGTGCATATGATTTATGGAAGTGTATATATATATATATATATATATATATATATATATATATATATATATATATATATATATATATATATATATATATATATATATAT
>Ga0209589_1013218_pt1 | contig 10871 bp, 3 predicted proteins | sample CowpeawhiteBW_FD_187525 | JGI IMG/M metagenome (GOLD analysis project Ga0209589, IMG submission 187525) | Root nodule microbial communities of legume samples collected from California USA - Cow pea white BW (SPAdes) (version 2) | ecosystem: Host-associated > Plants > Roots > Nodule | place: USA...
CTTCTAGCCTAGCCTTGTAGTGGCGTGCTTCTCACATTTTTACCATTCCTTTCCTTTCCATTTTATGTTTTCTTCTTCCTTTAATTGTTCTTGGTTTTTTATGATTTATGTGCTTTCCATTTCCTTTTTGTTTTGAATCAATCCATCATCTTCTTCTCTTGAGCTTTGTGAAAAGAACCTTCACATCTAGATAGCTTGCTATCTTAATGTCCAGTGGGGATTTAACTTAGCTTTCTTAATCAACTCACACCATATTCAATAATCTTAAAAGAAAACAAGATAATCCTTCATCAAAAAGTCAAGGCCACAATCTCTTTCTAGTGTTGAACTTTATATTCCATGTTCAGTATTCACACATGGATAATTGTATGTTGCTATTTCTAGAGTGAAAACAAAGAAAGAACTCAAAATACTTATTCTAGATGAAGATGGAAACGTAACCAACACAACTAAAAATTTTGTCTACAAAGAAATTTTCGAAAGTCTTTAATAAAGACGAAACTATAGGTATGTCACTTCTTATTTGTCAGTCTTTTTCAAACTTATTCCATTCTTCAATGATATATCTACTATATGAAATTAACTACAATGATAAAAAATACAAATCGTACTAATGGTGTTGCTTCTCTTATTCAAATTACACATTATGAATGATGAACTTCGTTTTCTTTACAAATGATGTATGCAAAGTTTATCATATGTTTTTAAAGAGTTATTTCTTTTATAATATGTTATGAGTTTATTACATATAATACATATAATTGTACAACAATCATTGATAATTACTTTTATTATTTTTATTATTAGTTACTTTATTTTTTCAATAGTATTTAAAACTTTGATTAATTTAAAACAACCAAAGAAAGTATATTTAAAAAAAACTACGCGTTGCACAGGTAGAAAGACTAGTTTATGAACAACCATAAGCACAACTAGAGAGATATCAACACAAGCTTGGAAAAACCATTCAAAAACCTAAGAACAAGCAAGGTTAACTCCCCTTACCTTAGGTCCTTGATCAAAAGCTCTTTTTCCACAAATGTCATCTCTTTCTTCCTTCCTCCCATCTCGCCTTCTTAGAACCTCTGGCCACTATTTTTCTCAACTCACATGCTCGCGTCTATGTTTAGTGAATCTGGCCTCCTTCCTTCATATCCGTGAGACGTCTTAAAAAAAACTAAAATCACCTTGCTTACTCTAGATAAGGTTCAAACCCACATCCTTAAAGCATTACCAAGCACTTCAAAGCAACAAGCTAACACATATTTCTTGCCAACCACAATCACAAACAAGCATTACACTACCAACCCACACATAAGCATATTTTTAAATTAATTATTTAACATAAAATGCATAAAATGTACAAGACAAGAATTGAACACATATCCTTCAACATTATCTTAAGGCTTTCAACCAAGTGCGCTATACTTCACATGCATTATACTTCATAAAATATTTCCTTCTTTTTAAACCATTTCCATGTTCTACTACTTTTCTTGCATAGATTCTAATTATTTTCCTCTTCGATCTTACATTCTCCCCAACCTGAAAAATTTTCGTCCTTGAAAATTGTACTTACCAAGAAACATGTAACGATATGATTTCTTAATGTCTTTCTCCAACTCCCAAGTTGCTTCTTGCGTTCTTTCATCCCATAGTACCTTCACAGTACGAATTTCTTTTCCTCAAAGTTTCTTAACTTGAGAATCCAATCTCGTATTTGAACTTCATATGCTTCAAGCACATGTCTAGGATTACGAATATGCCTCCACAACTACGACACATCAAACCCGTTATGCAAGTTTGCCAACTACGATGGTAACACATTCTCATTTGCCACTACTCCAACTCTCCTAAGAGTCTGATACAGTACAAGAAACTTAGGCATCAACTTCTTCGATCTGATAGCTCTTCCAACATCCGTGGTCGGAGTCACCTTAAGAAACACATGATCACTCACTTAAAACTCAAGGGATCTTCTTCTTTTGTCAACATACAACTTTTGTCTACTTAGAGTTGCTCGCATTCTCTCTTGAACTAGCTTAACTTTTTCTATTGTTTGTTGCAACAATTCAGGCCCCACTGTAACCACTTCCCTATATTGATACCAATACAACGGTGTCCTGCATTTCCTTCCATACAAAGCTTTGTATGGCGCCATCCCAATGATGGAGTGGTAACTATTATAATAAGTGAACTCTACCAAAGGTAAGATCTCACTCCAACCTCTAAATGATCTAGCATAGAAGTTCTCAACAAATCTTCTTAAGATTGAATAGTCCTTTCACTCTGTCCACTGTCTAAGGATGATATGCTGACTCATCCTCATCTGTGTATCCAACGCCTACTACAACATCTACTAAAACCTTGACGTAAACCTCAGGCCACGATTTGATACGATGTTAGCTGGCACCTCGTGCAACCTAACAAACACACTGATGTAGAATTCTGTCAGCTTATCCATTGACCACCTTTGGTTGATTAGCAAGAAATGAGAACTCTTGGTCAACCTATCCACAATCACCCATATGGCGTCATAACCTTTTAGCGACTTCGGTAGATGAGTTAGAAAAATCCATTGACATATTGTCCTACTTCCATCAAGGAATGTCTAACTGATGCAACATACCTCTAGGTCTTTGATGCTCGATCTTGGCCTTTTGACAAACCAAGCAAGAAGATACAAACTCCTCACATCCTTGTTTATCTCACTTCAACATAAATATTCCTTAAGATCTTTGTACATCTTAGTCATACCTGGACATATGCTAAGATGAATATTATGCCCCTCTTCTAGAATAATCTTTTTCAACTCACTCTTTGCCAAAACACAAACATGATTTCTGGAGCTCAAGGCACCGCGAAGTCCTTCACCTGATATGAACCCAGTGACTTTATTGTTTGTTGTAAACTAGAATCCTCCAACTAGTCCACTTTTAAGTTCTCTAAGAAGTCATTGGTTATAGTCAATCGACTACACCCGATATCCTTGTTCATTTGTATCCTTTGATTCATATCTCTTAACTTCTCGATCAGTTCTGATTCTTTCATCATCAACACACTCAAACACTACAGATTTCCCTGGGTAGACCGCTAAGGTCAATTATATATCTTCTTTTGGCCCTGTTATTGCCCAAAAAGCTACTCTTTTGTGTCTTGATGACATGCTATAGGTCGTCTTGTAGTTGTTCCACCATCTTGCCCTAGTCCACAAACACTGAAAACCCCTTAATCTTGATCGACACTATCACCTTCCTCAGCTCGTGCCTCAACCCTCTCTCGAAATTCCAACTCCTCCACCCCTCGATTATCCCTTGCGAGTAGAACCGAGCTAGATACTCGAATTGGTTCACATATGCTTGCACAATCATCTTCCCCTATTGTAGCGTCATGAAGTCAACTTCGTTCTAAAACTTGGAATTGTTTGGAAAGTATTTTTCCAAAAACCTCTCCCTGAAATTGGCCCAGTTGATGGCCTTTCCACTAGCTTTCATCATCAACTACATACCTCTCCACCAATACTCTGTTTCACCCATCAATATAAAGGTTGCATATGTGAGCTTTTGCTCCTCAAGGCATGCAATGACTCTCTCTATCTCCCGAATCCACGAGTTTGCCTCATCCGGAGTATCCCTCCTGTTAAACTCCGTCAAATTGTGCATCATGAGATCATTCATGCTTGGCTAATTCCTAGGCACTTAAGTGGCTTGCTACTACTACATCACATTGACCATTCTCTCAATGGCCGAGTGATCTGATTAGTAGGCGAGTTTAAGGTTGAAGCATTAGGTCCACGTGCCATTCCTTACTACACACACATAATAATAACAAAACATCAAAATACAATCATGAGTCACTTCACAAAAACACACTTAGAGGCTATTCCAAAGAGACCCTACAAACTACATATTCATGAGTCAAAAATCACCACAATCACACAATAAAAGCACATCGTGCTCACTCCCCAAAGCCACTAAAAATATTTTCAAACCAGGCTCTAATACCAAAAATGTAACACCCCTTTCGAGATGCCACCGTGAATTAAATGACCATGAAATTACTTCAATACCATCCTAATAAAATAGCAAATTTTCAAAAAAAAAAAGTTTATTTCAATACAATTCAAAATTTAAACCTGAACCAAATTGGTATAAGTCGTTGAATGGAAACTTTTTACAAACTCATCCAATTTGAAAAATTATAAAATTGTCAAACCATTACATCTTATTTAAAAACAACAATTCCAAGTGCTTTCTAAAACTCCCATAAGCTTCTCCCATGAGAATCCTCACGACTATGCTTCTCCATTTGCATTTGTATCAACATATGCTCCCGTATAACATTTATACGATTATCGCACAAACACAAACAATATAACAATGAGATAATAATTAAAAAATATTATATATCAAACTATTATATTCATGCAACTCCCGAAGCGTAATTATCAATACTTATACAACTCGTTGAATGGAAACTTTTTACAAACTCATCCAATTTGAAAAATTATAAAATTGTCAAACCATTACATCTTATTTAAAAAAAACAATTCCAAGTACTTTCTAAAACTCCCATAAGCTTCTCCCACGAGAATCCTCACGACTATGCTTCTCCATTTGCATTTGTATCAACATATGCTCCCGTATAACATTTATACGATTATCGCACAAACACAAACAATATAACAATGAGATAATAATTAAAAAAACATTATATATCAAACTATTATATTCATGCAACTCCCGAAGCGTAATTATCAATACTTATACAACACATGAAAAACACATATAACCACTAAGTAATATCAATAAACATTATGTTAGTCTCTCATAACCAACCAACAACTTTCTTGCGCACCAACACCTCTTGAAAAGGATATTTCCCCTACTTTCATAGATTTACAAGCAAAAACTCCTCTACCCGACTCACCAAAGCCCTCTAGGTAGGAGCACTATTGCTAAGCTCATATCAAAGCCTTACAGCGGAAACAAACCTCTTATACCCAGCTTACCAATGCCTTCTTAGTAAAAGAACAATATGCATTTCAACGTTCTACCACTTTGCTTGCAAAGATTCTAATTATTTTCCTCTTGGGTCTTACACTTGCTTGGCACACAGATTTGGTTCCTTTTAGGAACCCATGCGACCCCAAAGTGGGCAACTCCACGTGATGTCTTCCCGAGTGCAAACTCAATCCTTGTTTGAACATTGAATCAGTTTTGAATTAAAGTTTACCTTGAATTGTTGATTTCTATGAAATCATAGTTTGTGTTTACCATTTTACTTTGTTGTCTTATGATTCTAAACCAAATTTACTTCTCTTGTCTTAGCTTTAATTTCTTGTAGTAATTAGTGCTTGATTCATGCATTATGTTAGTGGTTTGGTTGAAATCTTATTTCCATGCACTTGATATAATTCTACCCATGTTAGTTTCTTTCTTTATAGTTGTGTGCATAGCAGTTCCAATATCTAGTGCATGAATTTTGAATTCCTTGGTTGAGACATATGATGTCATGTGGAGTTTGAATGCTACAAAATTTTGTTTTCTCTAGTCATTTTAAGAGTCAAACATTATTCTAATGCATGTATTGCATTGCCAATTTCAATTTTACATTTTGTACTTATCTGAAACCACTCATTAGCATGTTAAACTAATTCATCTTAGCCATTCTACATTTAGTTTAAGTAGTATATTTTCATGATAATGCACATGTTTAGAATTGCATCTTGTTGGAGCACTATGTGTCACAACCAAGATTGTGACGGGACGGCGAAAATAATTTAAAAAGGTACAGAGGAGTCGCCACCATAATTTATTATGGAAAACTGTAGAAAAACCTTAAAAGAAGAATAGTCTTCAAAACCAAATTTGGGTTTGGGAGTAGGTTACGTGTGGGGAAGGTATTAGCATCCCACGACGTCCGTCTTAAGACGGTTCACTGTTTAATTAAGTGTGCAAGATAGAATTTAATGTTTAAAATATTCGTTATTCCCCAAAAAATCAAACAAAATAAAAAACACATACAAAAATAATAAAGATTAAAAACAAAATTATTTTTTTTCTTTTTTTTGCCCGACGAGCATTGTACCTCGCTCCTACGTATTTCCATTTTGAAAATCAGGGATAACGCAGTTCTTTATACAAATATTTGTTGTTTGATATTATTATTATTATTTTTTTAATTTTAGGTATATATATATATATATATATATTATTAATATCAAGAGAATCCGAGATTCTACATGATAAAATATTTAGTTATCAAGCAAATGCCATACTTGACATGATATTAAAAATAATTTTATAATTTTTATTTATTATTATTATTATTATTATTATTATTATTTTAAGAAAAAAGAAATAAAAGCCTATGAAGGAGTGTTTTGATTACCAAGTAAGTCTGAGACTTGACATGGTATGCAATACTTATATCAAAGAAATAATAATTATTTTTTTTATTTTTTTTAGAGAGAATTAAAAGCCTACGAAAAAAAAAACCTTTTTAATTACCAAGATAATGACATTCGAAAATAGAAGGAAAGAGAAAGGTTGAACATATCAATGACAAACCCAAACCCAAAATCATCTAACGTCTGGATCCCAAACCCCCAAACACATTTAGTCGTACAACATGCAATCGATCATACAATTGACATTATAAGAGAATTTAAGCAGTACATGAATAACATTAGGACCAAAGAGAATTTACCTTAAGGTGACTCCCTTTTGTGTGTGTCCTCTGGTAATAAAAAAGAGAGAGATTTTTCAAATATTTTCTGTGTCTTGCATTTGAGAGGTTTTGTGCTTATATAGGCACTTTGGGATACCACTGAAATCCCAATCTTTAATTATAATAAAATATATGAGGAATGAATTGGTCCCGATGAAACATATTATAGAAATTAAATTGTTGCATAATATCCACGGTATTGATTATAATTATTAATGAAATATTGCGTGTAATTACTAGAATCATATTTTCCTTCAGATAAAGATCGTGATCAAATCATAACATATTATTCATATAATTGATTATAATTATTACTAGGAATATTTTCTTTTAACTATTAAAATCATACCATTCTCTAAAACACATTATTATCGGGAACATTTGCTTCTAATTATTAAAATAATATCTTCCCTTCCTGACAAATCAATGAGACACATCACATAAGCATAAATGCAAGATATTTATTCAAATTATTATAAAAAATATTGCACCTAATATTATACCATTTTCTAACAACGGAAATTATAAAATGTCATTTTCTGACATGTCATGTGAAGAGTGTAAATAGCAAACAATGGGGGTGAAAATATGTATAAAACATTTGAGCTCATGAAAAGCGTGTGATAACAAATTAGATTCTCCCTTCTTTTCCTTTTTTATTTCATGGTATAATTAAAATTAAAAAAACTACCATCAATCAAAAACATATTTTTTATTTTATTTTATTTTATATATATTTTTATTATTTTTATTATTATTTATTTATTTTAACAAAACAAATACATTTTCTCAAACGAAATTGGCTGTTGACAGCTGCCCCTCTTTACTTAGATTTGACTAGATAATAGGAAAGTGAAATTTTCATATTATCATAGTAAAAGATAAGTAAAGATAAAAAACACTAATTTCGTTTGGGTTTGAAAAACGAATATCGAAGAAAATAAGAGAAAAATAGTCAAACATATTTGAAGATAGACATGACCACTCCCAAGGAGAGGGTAATATATCTGAAAGAGAGGAACTCAATGATCATTACCATGTAGAGGGTCCCAATGTGACATAAGAAATCAATGACCATTGCCTCATAGACGACCTTCATTTAAAGAGATCGATGACCATTGGCTCCTAGAGGGCCTCGATGTACCAAAAGAAAATCTGAACTCGACCATTGCCTCGCAGAGGGCCGATATACCAAAAGAAAACCTGAACTCGACAATTGCCTCGCAGAGGGCCGATATACCAAAAGAAAACCCGAACTCGACCATTGCCTCGTAGAGGACCGATATACTAAAAGAAAACATGAACTCGACCATTGCCTCACAAAGGGCCGATATTGAAACGACAATTTGTAACCATTTGATAAAGAAGGTCCTAATATGAAATTTACATGTGAAAGTCAAATTGAATTTTGTGAACGCATGAATGAAAGAGACTCATATTTTTTCTTAACAAATCAAGTGATAAGTGTATACTTGAATCTTTAGATGGACAAATAATATGAAACCCAAAAAGTTACCTCAAGTTATATATATGAAGCAAAATAGATGACTCAAATGAATTGGTTTGGGAACCTTGTTTAACGTAAGAAAAAATGTAAAAAAAAATGGCAATATGTGAAAACTTTGACTAGCATATAAACAATGTGTAGAAACCTTAGCAAGATGTGGAAACCTTGACTAACTTAGACAGAAGGTGTAGAAACTGTGAGACCCAGGAACAACTTGGAATATTTTAGGTAAAATTAAAAAATGATTGATATTTTAGTATGGATCTATAATAAGTAAATTTAGTCATGACAAAAGACTAATTTAATTAAATGAGTAATTAGAGTTGCTATTTATCTACTTTAAGAAATTATGGTTTGTGGAGTATAAGTGCTTTAATTCTTATAATGCATATTATATCATGTATTTTTGTGGTGGAAGATTGTGTGCATTGTGTGCGAGAGCGGGGTTCGAACCTTGTTGGCTGAACTTTGTTTTGTTTTGGTTTTAAAATCCAAAATTTTTCTCCTTTAAAGAAGTAGGGCCATGGAACGTGAATTGGGTGTTTCCAGTCACGAATAAAAGCAAGTTGCAATATTAGATTCAAAAATGCTGTGGCATAAAATCAGTTGTTTTTCTTCCTTTTTTGTTTCATTCTTTTCTATCTTTTAGAATTGAATTAGATAATAAAGAAAAAAAAAGGTTAGAGAAATAAAATCAAATTTTTAGAATCTTAACTGAAAGATTTGGGTGGGATTAGATAAAGCTAAACCCTAGAAGTTTTTTCTAGAAAAAAAAAGGTTAAGACGGGAGAAGTAAAAGAGAGGAAGAATGCAAGTTCGAATTTTCAGTGGCTGCAGTAGAGAAGATGAACAATCTAGAAAGGTAGGGGAAGCCAACTTTATTTTTCTACTCTTGTTTTGTTTGCTTGAGGAATGAAACTTGACAAGTATGCATGTGTAGTGTAGGTGAAGCTGACTTTATTTTCTGGTTTTTTGTAGCTTAATCTTGTTGTTTATCATGTGGGTATACTTGTTTTCTATTTATTCTTTCGTTTTCATTGGTGATGTATGCCATGCGTGTTTTAAGTGCTGGGAATTCTTGAGTGGGTTGTTCTTGTTTTCGTGTTCAGGGATGCAGTTGCGTAGTGTTTCCGTTCAATTTTGGCAACGTGTGAATCCATGTTGAAACAGTAACTTTGGAGAGTGTAGTTCTTAGGTGATGCAACGATGAAACAAATGAAAGGTGGTGTTGCTCTCGTGTGACTACATATGCTGGAGTGGAACCTTGCAGGGTTGGTTCAGACGCGGATGGTGGCCGACTATGTTGAGGGCTGCGTTTCCGGAGGAGTGGCTGCAGGCATCTTGGTGACGTGCAGTGTTCTTAGATATAGGTTCACGGTGCAACTTAGGTTCAAGGTGCAACAATAGGTTCATGGTGCAACAATAGGTTTATGGTGCAACAATTTTGTTTGCATGGGTTCATGTGTTGGTTCTGAAATTTGTAAAAAGGGGTCACTTTCTCATCTTATTTGTAAAAAGGGGTCTGTTTCAATTAATATTGTAAAAGTGGGTCGTGTCGTCTGGTGGGAAGACGACATTAAGGTGAAGTCGTCCACCCAGAGGCCGGTTTACCTTTTTTTTTTTTAATGAAGTCGTCCGGCCTCCGACCGGTTTTTGCATGTAGCATGGATGAAGTCGTCCGGCAAGACGCCAGTTTCAGTTTTTGATTTTTTTTTTCGTTTCAATTTTATTTTATTTTTTATAAATACTCAATTTTCAGTTTTTTCAATGATTTACATTTCTTAAATTTTTTGTATAGTATATTTAATTTGTTGGGATTCTTTTATTAGTATAATAAATTAATTTAAAAAAATACATTACATAATAAAAATAACATAAAAAAAATTCGCAACCAATACATAATAAAAATGACATAATAAAAATTACATAATGAAAATAATATAATAAAAGTTACATGAAAATTTGATAAAGTAATAAATTACTGACGGTAGGGACAGTTGCCCCTATTATGTCCTTCATTTCTACAATATGAACATTTGCTTCGTCTGTTTGGATTTGGTTCATCCATCTCATTATGGATTCTATTAGTTGGTGGTCTTCCCCTTACCCTACGACGCATGTTTGGGTCTGGAATAAAATTTGGTCTGGTGTATATGGACCAATATTCTTTATTCCTAACCGGATGAAACTGTATTTCATTTGCTTTGTTGATGTTGTAGAGACTATAAACTGGGTGGATGTATGAGGTTAGGTCTATATGTGAGAAAGAGCAAACAACTATTACGTGATGACAAGGCAGTCGAACAGCTTAAAAATGACCACAATCACACCCCCAATCATTTAATTTAACTGTAAAAGACATTGGTAGGCGGTGATCATGTGGAGAAAACATCTCTTGAACTTGAAATTCATTATTGTCTCGTGAGTATCGACGCACCTGACACATTCCCGCTTGTTGTTGATTTTTTCTAATAATAGTATTAATTTCCTCGGGATACTGGTGGCATGCTCGTAACATGGAGTCTGCCTTAACCCCTCTCTCAACAAACCATGTTGCGGTCCTTTCAAATGTTGCCTTAATTAGAGCACAAATTGGTAATGAACGAGCTCTTTTCATAACAGAATTCATACA
>Ga0209589_1013219_pt1 | contig 10870 bp, 4 predicted proteins | sample CowpeawhiteBW_FD_187525 | JGI IMG/M metagenome (GOLD analysis project Ga0209589, IMG submission 187525) | Root nodule microbial communities of legume samples collected from California USA - Cow pea white BW (SPAdes) (version 2) | ecosystem: Host-associated > Plants > Roots > Nodule | place: USA...
TGTGTGTAATATATATATATATATATATATATATATATATATATATATGGAGATGAGATCAAGTAGGGAATAAGTTACCTGAAAGAGAAAGAAAGGAGAAAGAGAGAGAAGAAAGAAAGGAGAGAGAGAAAGAAGAGAGAGTAAGAGAAAAGAGAGTAAAAGCTTAGAGCAAAGATTCAAAGAAATTTTAGTTCTCTTAAAATAGTATTAGTGTGCCCTTCGATCAATCAGGTAAGAGGAGTGAGGTTAAGCTCTTTTTATATCAATCTTGATAAACTCTTGGGTGTTATATTAATCTCTTATTTATTTTGAATCATATATTATTTTATTTACTTCTATTTAGCTTATTTTCATTTAATGTCATTTTGTATTTATTTAATTTATCTCTGGTTATATATTGATTCTTCATTTATTTTATTTAATTTATCTATTTAATTTATCTCCAGTTATGTATTGGTCTTGATCTTGTTTATTTAATTTATTTTATTTAATATCAAGTTATGTACTGATCATGTTTATTTATTTTATTTAATATCCAGTTATGCATTGGTCCTATTTATTTATTTTATTTAATTGGTTCTATTTATTTATTTTATTTTATTTATCTCCAGTTATGCCCTGGTCCTATTTATTTATTTTATTTTATTTATCTCCAATTATGTATTGGTCCTGTTTATTTAATTTATGTTATTTAATCTTCAGTTATGTATTAGTCTTGTTTATGTATTTTATTTTATTTATCTCCAGTTATGTACTAATCATGTTTATTTATTTTATTTAATATATCTCCAGTTACGCACTGGTCCTGTTTAATTTATATTTTTATTATTATATTTATTTATATTATTCTAATCCTTATCTAATTCTTATTTTTATCATTATTTTATAATTAAAAATAAATAAATGAATGTAAAGTAAAAGTAAATATTATTTTATTCAATGAGCTTGGATAGAAAAAAATTACATGTCCATTTTATTTTATTTTATATTCTTTGTGTATAGTTTATACAATGTAATTATCACATTTTATCACCTTTGAAAATATCCAAGAGTGTGTCAATTAAGTATGGTTTCAATAAGTTGAGATGAAACCAGTGTTAGAGTGTTTGTATTTGGGAAGTCATAGTTTGGTACACTGCGAGATGAAAGGCAAGGACCATGGTGGGGTCTAAGGATGTTTTACCGAGTAGGTGAATATTTGGATAGTTCAGAATAGCGCATTGGACTAGGATATTCATAGGCCAAACTTGAACTTGGAACTATCCGATACCTGCTCGGTATCGCCAAGGTTAGGTAGTGAGTATATATCTCTTTTATAGGCCTATAAATGACTAATATTCTCGATAAAGAAATAATTATTATTGTACCAATGTTTTATGAGAAATACTCAACTACCTAATCACTTCCCACAAAATAACTTTTTATGTTCATAATGGATCATCTGAAGTAGATTATGGATCCATATGTCTGGTATAACAAGATCTAGTTTTGTGGTTGTAGGTTCCAATTATAGGCCTATAAATGACTAATATTCTCAATAAAGAAATAATTATTATTGTACCAATGTTTTATGAGAAATACTCAACTACCTAATCACTTCCCATAAAGTAACTTTTGATGTTCATAATGGATCATCCGAAGTGGATTATGGATCCATATGTCTGGTATAACAAGATCTAGTTTTGTGGTTGTAGGTTCCAATTCTAGGCCTCGTGTATGTATTGTTTGTTGAGTTTATTAAGATTGATATTTAAGGCTTCTAAAGACCTCACTTCTTTCATGTTTTTCTTTCATATGTACATGTTGCATGAGAAGAATGGGAACCTGCTTAGTGAGAGTTGTTCGAAATATTATTGGTGGATCTTCTGAAGATTTATTCGTGGATAAATTATATTAATATCTTGATGAGATATTAAAAATATAGATAATCTTCTATTCTGATGTAGAACTCTTAATATTATACAAATACATATTTTTGTAATATTTCATGAACAATTACAAAGATATAATTTATTGATATATAGTTGAATATGAAGCTATGTTATTGTTTGTATCCTCTAAAAATATCGTATTCTAAAAAAAAAAGTTATTCCATCTTTTTATGAAATAATAATTATTTAAATTAGTAGTTGAGCGTCACATTGTACAATATAAAACTATAAAACTATAAGATTTATAAAATTGTAAAAGTATAAAATTATAAAACTATAAAAATGTAAAACTATAAAATTAAAATTATATGAGGTAACAAATCTGAAGTGACATGTATCAATAAAATTGTGTTTGGATTGATGATGGATTTATAAAATTATCAAAAACTTAAAATATAATTAAATTTAAATAAAATAATCAAAATAAATACAGAAAAACAATTGTATATTAAAAGGAATAGTTAAGGCATAATTATTAAAAATGATATGGTATTTATGTAATTAGAGATGACACAATCATTGTAGCTTAATGAGAATGCAAGTATTACATGTGCATATTTAAGTAATTTTCTTACTCAAAATTTATTTTCCAGTTGTATCAGTTATTTAATTTATTATTTTCACTTTCTTTTCTGCGTTGACCTCGAAATGGGATGTACCTGCACTAATATTTATATAATTTGTGAAATATTAAACAATTTAGTTAATTTTATCTTTCATATTTAATGATTTTTTAATTAATCTATGATTACTTTTTTAAGTTTTCTTCATGATATACATAGTCTTCTGGAAAACATAGATTAATTGTAAATAGTAATCAATTAAATAGGTAACACAAATATAGAAACCAACAACATATTAAAAGAAATAATTCAAATAAATTATTTAAAGAAATGGATGAATTTTCAAATACATTAAAAAAAAAGTAGATGTTGAAATTGATAAATATAAGCTAAAAAGAGACAAACTATCAATATAATACTTAAATGTTTTACATGAGGATTACAATCAGTTCTTGTTCTCTCATTCTAAATTAGAGTTACTCAATTTCATAGTTAACAAAATAATGAAAATGGGATTATAAATTTTGAGAAAGGTTTTTAAAATTTTTGCCCCTGCTGAAAGTAAAAATATCTGAAGAATTTAATATTCCTTTTACTGTATTACGTAATTGTCATCCAATTGTTTGAAGTTGGGAAAATGAATACTGACAAAGGCAGAGAAACACAACATAACACAACCTGGCTTCATCTCATGCACATTAGCTGTCACTTCCTCTTCCCCAAAACCTCCCTCTCATTCAATGCAAAACACTTATATAAACACACCATCAAAACCATTTTCAAACCCCACTCTTCATTTTTTTTTTCTCTTTCTCCTAAGATATTTTCCTCGTCACCCACACATGGCTCCCTTCAACTATGGTGATGACTACATCGGCACTGAGAGCTGCAACATTGACCTCAACGACGACATTGTCCTCTCCGAAACAAACACTGTTGTTGTCTCCAAGAACAGTGCCAAGAGAAAGGAAAAGCGAGAGTTGCCGCCCCCTATACCCATGGAATTCGTGATGAGGAGATACTGCACCGCGGATGGAAGATTGATCTTAAAAGAAGAAAAGCTCAAACATCACGAGTGCTTCACAACGCACAGAGCCAATGGTCGTCTCACAATACATCTTGTTCCTCTCTATCAGGAGGAAGAAGAAAGAGAAGAAGAAGATGATGAAGAACAAGAAGAAGAAGAAGCTCCCACTCCATTTGCGATTAGGTTAAGAGCAGAACAGGTTGAAGACCAGTGTCGTAGTATAACAGTTCAGGGTTAATTCATTCTCCTTTTGTTCTTTTAGTGCTATTTTTTGTTGTTACATGTTCCACCTTTTTGGCCGCAATAATATTCCAGTTCCTTGTTTCTCATTATTAGATTATCTTTTCATTTGTAGTGTATTAAAAAAGTTCTGCAATAAAAATATAAATTAATTCATATTTATTACCTTTGTAAAAATAACTAGTTTTATAGATTTTTATGTTTTTAATTTATAATAGATATTATCATGAGTGGTTCATGTTTGGGATGTTCACAAGTTTTACATTGGCTATAAAAATATTTTATGAATGATAGATATAAAAGCAAAATTTGAAAAAAAAAACACTGACCATTAAAAAAGATCCGGGAGTGTATTTATTTAGTTCCTAACTGTAATTGTTCTTCGAAAATATTTCTTAAATTTAAAAGTTATGATATAAGATAGTTTATTTAGTTTCATGTTTAATTCTCAATATTATATATATTATGACTTTTGATAATTTTTTATAAGTGTAACCGTAACTGTAATTGTTCTTCAAAAATATTTCTTAAATGTAAAAGTTATGATATATTTTATGACTTTTCATATTTCACGTCTAATAGTTTTGAAGTGATAACTACATATTGTATTATTTTGGTTAAATAACACTAAAAATCTTGTAATAAAATACATTATTTGATTCATAAATTTGACAAGAATTCAACTACAGATAATATTTTAATAGATATTTTAAGTTAGTGCTTTCACTATATTTCCATGATCAGTTTTTAAAAGCTAGCCAAGAATATTAGAAGAAACCATATAAAAAATATTTTTAACAGCGTTGCATTATTTAAGCAATCAACTTCTCCCTGCAATAAAACTGTTATATTTTTATTATATGGTTTTTTATATTTTGAGTACAAAATTATAATATTGTTAATACTTTTTATTAACGTCAAATTATAATTATTAACTTTTTAAAAAAATTAACTATTAAATGTTTTTATTAATAATTAAAATAGTAAAAAAATACATTAAATTAGTTAGAAAGGATGGTGTAGACACAATTAAACATTAAAGTATTAATAATAAAAAAATGAAAAAAAACGAAAGATACAAATTTAAAATTTAAAAAGTTGATTAAACACTTGAACTTATAAATTAGCGAAACAAAGTGTTCAATAAACTTATAATTCAATTTAATTTTATGTAACATGTTCGGGCCAAACGCACTGATTGTAAACCACTATACATATTTAGCAGCTCTACTATTGTACACATGACTCTTTTTTAACTATTAAAAAATATAGAGTAATAGTATTTTTCATTGTTAGAATTGATTTAATTTAAGATGCTTGAATGAGATAAATTATTAAAGTATAAAGTTTAAATGAAAATGAGTCATTATTTCTCATTGTATCAAATATATGTAATCTGGAAGAATATTATTTGTCGTACAAAATTCTTAATTTGTATTTTGAAAAGTGAATTAGAACTTGAAATGGAGTTTGAATTTTGGAAGATTTGTGGTAAGTGGTAGTTGTTAATAGTATGAGATTGCATGAAAGATGAGTGAGAAGGGTGATGAGTGAGAGGTGAATAAGATAAAAGGTAATGATGATGGTTCTTCTCGATCCGTGAATTCTTAGTTGTAGTACAGCTACCAATCTTTCTGGTTCATTGGTCATTTGGAATTGCATGCTGCCAACTTCTATGCACCCAGTAACTCTCAATAAAAGTCTTACTTCCTCACAATATGGACAGAAACAATTTAATCTATTTTTCCACAAATTGTTAAAAAACTGTAATAGTATTAATATTACCATTCTACAAGAAACAAAAGTATTTAGTCTCCACAAGAAACTGAGATAGTTATATTGAGATAGATAGTAGAGTTGGATTTGTAATATGTGTATGCGACTCTAGATTTATGGATCCTAAATCGTAATCATTGAGTTTTAAAGATCGATTATAAGTCTATGCTATTTTATTATTAGTCTTTAAATTGATCTTTTAGTTAATATTTAGTATTGATTAATGCATTTTTATTTTAATATTTATGTAATGTAATGTCCCTGTAACATGTGTTAAATAAGATATATTTTTAATATTAATTTAATTTATGTCAGTTTATTCACTGTAAATAAAGTAAATTAAAAAATTATCGTACATTACTTTCATGTTTAACAATACGTTAAAACAATAATTTAGTTTTTATTTTCGTTTAATTTTGTCAAGTCAACTTTACTATTTTATTTTTCAATAAAGTTCAATTTTTTTTAAAATTTTAGTTATTTTTGTTAACATCGTTTAAATAATTAATCATAGTAAACTGTGATATATTATGCGATAATTCATGATTTTTTTTAATTTAGTTATTTTTACTTTTTTTAATTTTAAAAAGTATTGTCATGTGTCAAACCAATATCGTATCACGTGGTAGTAGTAGTAGTATCACGTGTTCAGGTCACTGTCACGTATTAGTGTTCATGTCTCATACTCAATTTGGTTCTTAAATTCGTTATTTTGGTTCAATTCAGTTCCAATTTTTAAAAAATTGAACAATTTTGTACCTTTCTAAATTGAGACCAAATTTTAGTTTTTTATATAAATGTTATATTTGTATTAAAATTCACATTTTTTATTAAATATTTTTAATTTGAAGTTAGAGTTTGTTTAAAATTATAATGAAATTTTTAGAAGAGAAGACTAATATCATTGGTTTAAAATTTTAAGAGATTAAAACTAACATAAACTATTCAATACTTTATGTGATTTTTAGTTTAAAATTGTAGAAATAATTAGTATATCTAGGCAATCATTATGTGTAAGCTAGGAGGTTGAGTGTTGGATAACCTCTACCCTACCACCTAGTTGTAGCCTATAATGTTTCAACTTCCCTTGTATCTCCTTTATTATTTATATAAATATCAAGAACAGTAGAGGGGACTCTACAAGCCCTCAAACATATCTTTTTCTGTTTTAATCTCAACTTGGTATCAGAGCGGGTCGATCCCGCTCTGGTTTCTGTCTGGTCATGTCCACCGACACTTTCGCCGTGCGCGGTTGTCTGCCGCCATCCGCCACTGTTCGTTACTGTCTGCAGCTGTCCACTGCCGTTAAACACTATCCAAAGCTACCAGCTGTCACTGTTCACTAAATCATCATTGTCTGCCACTGTTCTGTCGCTGTCTGCAACTATTCTTCGTCGGCCGCCGTCTCCGGCCACCGTCTCCGGCCACCTTAGTTTTCACCGGCGATCACTAGATCTAGAACACCTCTCCGAGCGACAGCCACCCCCACCAGTGCCGGAACCAGCCCCCCGTCCATGCGCCGCCACACGCCGCGTCTTCTCCGCTACGAACAGGCACGTGCAGTCCACGCGCCACCTTCTGCTGCTCGGAACGTCACAGCGCCACCTCCGTAGCTCTCGTCGGAGCCTTCTGCTATTGTTTTGACCCTTAAAACTTTGTTTCGGTGAGGTCCAAACGTCACCCTTGTGAAAATCTCCCAGGGCGTTTAAAAATCTCCACTATTTTTTTGTTTTTGCTATCTGTTTTTGTTCCCTTGATCAGAAATGGCCTCTGGAAGTGCTATTTCATTATCTGGAAGTCCTTTCATTACTTCCGAGAAGCTAGACGGACAAAATTACCTCTCCTGGTCCGCTACCATCGAGATGTGGAAGAGTGACAAATGTTCACTCGTCCAACGACCAAATGGCTCACCCAGTGAGTGAATCATTGGAACTCAAAGAGAAAAATTCTTCCAAAATTTGTCTAGCGAGGTGTTCTCGACCAGCGACTAAAAAGTCAGTAAGTTCTTTGACTTTGGATTCGCTGAGCAAGTAGGTACTCGACCATCGACTCCCAAGTCACTAAGTCCCTAACTTTGGATTTGCTCAGCGACTCCCAAGTCAATGAGCCTCTGACTTTGGATTCGTTGAGCGAGCTCACCCTTGACCAGCGAGTCTGCATAATTTTGCAGAACCTGATTTTGTATAATCATGTCTTTCTAGTCAAGTCTAAACAACTCAATGGCTTTCACAAATGTCAAACACATACCAAGCTCAAATTGACCACAATCATTAATGTAAATTGATCTCAAATGCAATACCCATTCAACCAATATTTATACGTAAATAACCTCAAGTTTAAAACAATCAAATTCACACAATCATGTACATTCTACATATCAAACACACAGACAAATCACAATACCATCATACAATTTAACAATTCAATATTTCTATAACTTAAAAGCTTTGTAATTAGCTTCTTTTACCTGTAAGATGACTCAAATAACTCAGGGAGTATCAAATCTCCCTCAAAGCTATAAGAACACACAACTCACCCTAGGAACAACACAAACATGATCAGCGCATGTGAGCTAGGATCACTCACATGCATACAAAATAATATCAGACTAAGAAAAAAAGGCAAAAAATCAACTTACTCAATTGAAAAAATTAATAAGACATAAGTGGAGAGTTCGTCACCAAAATCACCTTAGAGGTCTTTAATCTCAATGAGATGAACAAATGATGAGAAATCACAAAAAAAAGTGAGGAAACTCTAGAAAAATGATTTTAGAAAGATAATGTGTTTATAATTAATGAAACTCGTTTATACAATCCTATTTATAATTTAACATTTTAATATTAAAATATTTGAATATCATTATTTTAAACACCCTATAAAATATCATCTTAGGTTCTTACATTATGATTTACTATATTTGTAGTTTTGAATTTTTCTATTAATTTATGAAAAGGTGCACATGCATGCCCTTAAAAATTGGCTTCTTTATGCTCTCATTTTTTCAACCGAGGATAGACATGAATACTAAGATTGTGTTTTCATAAGAAATATAAAAATAAAATACAAAGTTATAATTTTTTAATTTTTTAATTTTTTCAAAAGATTGTTAACCATTTGATATTAATAAAAGATTATTTAGATAACATGAATAACTATTTCATACTAATCACTTAATTTTCTTGCTTAAAATAAACAAAAAGTATTCACATGTTCTCTCTTTTTTTTTTCATTGATTTTTTTCTTCTTTTTCATCGTCCTTCAATAGTAAAACAAACAAAAACACTGAGATATTTTTCACTTTTAGTTTTTTAAAAAAAGAGATCAACAAATATATTCTTTAAGTGTTTTTTTTTTAGTTTTAGGCTGTAGGGCCTTTCTGTGATTTTTCTTTTATTAATATTAACTAAAAAGAGAGTCACTATCAATGAACTAAAAAAAAGTTATATAAAAAACTATGATATTATCTTTGATAAAAAATATATTAAGAAAATTGATTTATTACATTTTTTTTCTTATTATATTGTTATTTTCGATAATTTTATTAAATGTGAAACTTTTGACTTATATTTCAATTTTTAGTATAACATACTTATATTTATTAGAGTGATGTTATGGTCAATGGTTACAATACATTTGAGAATTTGATAATATATGAAAAGACTTTATTAATACATTAAATTAGAAAATATTACGAGGTAAAAATTCATAAATCAATTTCCATTAAATTCAAGGTAGAATTTATTATATTGAATTCGAAATGTAAAATTCACCTAAAATACATAGAAGATCTAAGAGTAAATAAATTATGCTTCTTGTAAAAAGTATTATTTGTATTCCTAAATATTGTAATTAACACAAATTATATAATTTAAAATAGAATTTTATTCCTATTTTATTGAAAATATCGATAAACAAAAAAATCATTATTTTCCAAACAATTTTTATTGAAAAGTAAAAATATAAGATTAAAATATTGTCTCAAACGTTTTTCGATATTGATCATCATCTCTAGTTTTGTGCATCTTTCTCAATACTTGTACTATTATATGTTCCCAATTAAATACCATCATCGCACGTGCAACTGACAATCAACGGGTGAACTAACATAAATACTAGTTGTCATAGCAATAATTTTCATTACATTAAAAGTTTAAAGGTATTTTCAATAAAAAATAAAATAAAACAACATATCATACATACACACAAAAACATGTTGTATTACACAACAATTAAAAGAAAACATATTATCATATTAATGGTAGAACCACTAGTGATCTCCCTGATCTCCATGTCAGAAAACTGAATTGTATCTTTGGCACCGAATAAGTGCTCCACTCCCCCTGCTACCAAGATTATGGTGAAGCTTGTAGGTGTCATTTCTCATCACTCTCGTCAAGAGCTTATCTGACAAAGTACATAAGTGTCACTTTCTATCATTCTTCTCAAGAGCTCAGATGAAGTTCACATCTGATACAACTTTGCAAAATTACCCTTCACCATCTCTTGTCGAGTCACCATACATGCAAACATATTAAGAATCATCCTTTGTCCCTACATAAGTTTCTCATACAACATCAATACATAATAAAACTTGTTATATATTCACAATTTCACAAATAAGATAAAAAAATACAAATTAAAATATGTTAAAATAATTAAAATAGTCAAAACAACTAAAATTTGTAAGCTTTTAGTTTCCCCTCCTATTCGCTTCTTCCTTATTCTTAATAAAATCTTTCTCCCTTATTCCTTCGCTTGTCATGATTTTTAACAAAATTCTCCTCGTTCTCCTATATTTTTATATTTAATATTGGTAAGAAAAATATAATATTTTATTATCACTTCTTATTATTTAATAAAAATATCTGATAATATCTAACAAAATCTAACAATATCTCATGATATCTTTTTTATTTCTAAACAATATCTAATATATAACAACATCCAAGAATATATCATAACATCTAATAATATATTTCTAATTAAATAATTTATATCTCTTAAAAAATATTTTAACATAAAATAAATTCTTTAAATTATAACCAACAAACCATTTTACCTATTACTTAAAATATTTAACGATATTTATACACTTTTTCAATTATTAAAATTTTTAAATCTCACATTCATTTAACGAGACATTAGTTTGCAGTAAAATGTATTAATAATGTCATATTTAATTTAAAATATCAATTCATTTTTCTCTTAATGTTTATTTTTCAAATTTGTACGAAGAAATGAGTATATTTCTTCAAAGTTTATATATATATATATATATATATATATATATATATATATATATATATATATATATATATATATATATATAT
>Ga0209589_1013220_pt1 | contig 10869 bp, 8 predicted proteins | sample CowpeawhiteBW_FD_187525 | JGI IMG/M metagenome (GOLD analysis project Ga0209589, IMG submission 187525) | Root nodule microbial communities of legume samples collected from California USA - Cow pea white BW (SPAdes) (version 2) | ecosystem: Host-associated > Plants > Roots > Nodule | place: USA...
TTGGCAGAAAGATTGATAATGGTACAACACCGATTAGACTGAGTTAATTACATAATGAAACAGTAACTACTATATTACATCGGATCTCTGACATGAATTCAACTTTTATCTCATCCATCATCTTTTATCTGAGAACGTTTGTACTCAACTCCTGTTAATTTTCGGATCATGATGATCTTCATTGCATCGGGTTCTTCAGTCACAGTCACCATGATTACGTACAAGTTGAGGACGCAATCATGCTTTTACAAGTTGCTTTTGCCTGCACCTTGAACGGAGCAGTTCTACTGACGCTAGACTTCTGCAGTACATAATAAGCCCGTCAGATATGTTGGTACTTTCTAACCAAAAGCAGAGAAAGTCTAAACCAAAAATAAGCAAATCGTAAATAGTACTTGAGCGTGTCCTTAAGGATAAATGACTTTAGAAGTGAAGAAATACTTTCCACATAGTAAGAGTGCTACAATGCGAAAGTAGGGTACCATCCATCCATGACATGAAAATTAGACACCATTTAGGAGTTTATAATTAATATGTAAGAAAAGCACTTGCAGAAACAAAAATCAAGATTTTATACGTCTTGTTCATCAAGTTCCACTGTACAAGTTAGGCTGGAAACTTAAGTGGCAGCGGAAATGCTAATAGGGAACTAAACAACCAGTAATAAATGATAATCGGATAGTGTCCGACCTATATGTACCCTCCCCGGCGAAAAAAATGCAGAAACTAAATTCACAAAAACAAGCTCCAGTTAATATTCACAACAATTATTCGGTTCCACCCAGATTCCTGGGTTCAGTAAACAAATTTTCAACAATTAACAAATCACAACATATGACAATCAAACCCATCCTATATACCCCAAATGCCCTCCCCAAAACACATATCTTGTAATCGGTGAAAAACAAAAATGCATACATTTAATTTAAGATGGGGTGAGTTTCTAATATCAAAAAGCAAAATGGTTCTATCCATGGTTTATGATATATCAATATTCCATAAGGAGTACTCTTCAAAGTTGTAGTTTGTAAAGAAAATGAAGTCTTGAAACAATGTTTCAAATCCCAAATAGCAATGTGTACCCGGGTCCAAAAACGCTATAGCAAGCTAGTGGGTAACCACTATTTTGAAAGTTTCTATATAATTTACAAAGGGTGTGTATGTAGGCATATAAATTCTAATTAATTAAAAAGGCTCAAATCATCAATAAAATGTCAAGGATGTCAAACAAGTAAACACTAACAAAAATAGCACCCCAAAAAAGCCCTAAATTTCTTTTTCAACATCATCTTCAAAATCCGAGCTTTATTTACCATTTTCACAACTGTTACAGCTGCAATTTTCATTTTTGAGGATTGAGATCACAAAAATAACCCCCAAAAAAGCTCTAATGTCTTTGTTTAAGGGGCTTTTTGGAATCAACCCATAGTGCCACTGGGGCCCCTATTTGGTCCACTACAGCCGCTACTCTAAACTGCTTCATTACGGCAACCCTTGTAGTGTTCAGTTGCAGCACTGCGGCTATAGTGGTGCTTTAGTGTGCTATTTAAATATGTCATGAAGTAAATTTAAAATAAAAATTATTGTGGTCAAAATTGGTTATGAAAGTCATTTGATTGGAATGTGTCAGCATGCTGGTGAAAGCATGACCACTTCTGGTAATCCAACCAACACAAATCCTTTGTAACTACTGGAATTAGAGACAAAAAACAAGGAAAAGAATGAGAAGGGAAAACCTTGAAATGGCTCGTGAGCTCAATGTAGACACAGAGATCATCAGTCAGGCCACGACCAAACTAGGCTGACCAAACGAAAAACCAGAACTGAGCTGAAACCACTGTCTATAACATAGACTTTCTGAGTACTGTTTACAACATTACATTGCAAAGTTAGAGATAAGATATTTGCAAAGCAAAAACAGGTGTTCTGAGTGTTAATGTATTATTGTGGAAAAAAATTATCAAATGAATTAGCAGGTAGAACAACATTTTTTCTTTACTTGAATCTAAAATTTGAAACAAATAAAATCCGGAAAAATTAATTTAACAAGTAAAAGTAATTGAAATCTACAAGTTTAATATATACATTTTGGTCAAAAACTAACGGCCAAAACTAGATGGTTTATCAGAACAAATTAACAAATGCCTCAATAAAGATTAATAATAAGGAAAAACTTTTTATTTCTCAATGTATTAGATCTCCTACGAAATTTTTTCATAAGCTAAATCTCCTACGAACTTGCATACACACTGCCTCAGAATTTGAGGATCAAATGAACTTTAAATAACTAAATATAATCAGCTGTACAGCTTCTAAAGATTATCAAACCACGGAGCTAATTATCTGGCATGACAAGTCTACGTGGCGGACCATAACAGCACTTTTGGTAAATTACAGTTACACTTGTTGAAATTTCACACAACACAATCGTGTGTTATGTTTACCGTAACCTCTCTTAATTACGAAACATGTTACACTGTGATACCTACCCAATAAACACATTGCACCATGCATCTGATAGGGACTGTAATATGATTGTCTAAGTCTCACATCGATTAGTATGAGATGCTCAATGAAATATTTAAGTGTTTGGTTCTCTCTCTTTAATAGCTAGGTTTTTAGGATGAGTTCTCCATGTGCTTGGGTGCTTATTAGTGTGTCCTTCTAAGATTGGTTACTTCAGGCCATAAAAAGGCCAGAGGTATAGTACAATTTCAATAAATCACAGCATTGTTAATTTCCCTAACACTTTCTATTAAAAAGATAACTGAGTTTCAATATTCTGAGAAAAGGATGTCGCTATGCATATCAAGTACTTGCATCAAGATAACTGATTAAACATTACTTGGAGTGCATTACTGCACAGACTACAACTTTCCACTTGGAGCCTAAAAAAGAATACAGGTTAAATTGTATACCAGTTAATTTTACAGCAAAGAGGCCAACCTAACCGCCCCTGTATCACTCAAGTAAAGAAAATGGAAATGAAGCATAAGTTCAGCTACAACTAACAAGTGTTTCACCCAGCATTTTACCAGTGCATTCATATTTTAACAACAAAGACAAATCAAATTTCAGTTCTATCAATAATTTTCCAATGAATAGAATATTGACATATCACTTTCCCAGTTTCAACAATATGTACAAATAAAAACAGACATGAACTGGACCAAATGCATTTATAATTTATCTAGTGCCTCCGTGTGTGTAGAAAAAATATATATAGACATTTTAGAAATAATAAAGGAGCCAAGAGTCTAATATGTATTAACATAAAAGCTTTCACAAATCAATTCAACATGTTCATCATAAGGAAATTGAAAGTAAAGCCACATTGAACCATTATATGAAGCACACTATAAGTTTCCAAACTTAAGATTTGCATACAAAAAACCTTCTGAAGGATAAATAATAATTACAAATTGCAAATACTTACCAATGCAATCTTCCCAAGTATTACCTATATAACAGAGACTGCTAAATCTAGGTACGCAATTTGTTATGTTTGCAAGTTCATAAATCTCTTCCATGGTCCATTTTCGACATTTCTTTGTAGCAGCTCACTATCTTCTTATCTAATTCATAATATTCTTCCATTTTACTCATTCGCTTCAGATCCAAGTCAATGAAATACACCTAATATAGATCAAATAGAATTTGAAAGAAAATATAATTGTAACAAGCATCATACATATTGTTTTATAAAGATAAACATAATACAATCATTATAATTGTGGCTAAGGGAAGCAGAAATTCAAACTGGCTTCATAAGACATGAAATCGTGAGCGTGATCAAGTCATTCACAAGATATGGTCTGTGCATACACATTAAAAGCCCCATTTTGAACTGATGTGCTTTAGGTTTTAGTACTTCATGAGAGCAGACACAAATTTTCGTTCAATAAAAAATGACACTAAAGACAGTATTCAGATTTTTTAGCATTGAAAATTCATTCTCAGTTGTAACAGGGAAACCTTTGGAAGGATTTTTTTCCTTTAGCATCTGTTAGGAATTCAGTAAAGCATTACAGATATCATTCTATAGCCTCTATTTTTTTTTTGTAATTTTAGATACCTTTTGCGATAAGTTTATGCCAAACAACTATTTTAGTTTAAATACAATAGGATGTCCACTCACTCCAGAGCAGTAAATTATGAAGTGCCACATTAAAATAAAATAAATAAATTACAAATTAAGGATTAAACACTAAATATACTAATTTTAAAAGATTAAACTAAACATTAAATAAAAAACTAAAATCAAAAAACCCAAATCTTTTTTCCTATTTCAATTATTCCATTACCATCTCATTCTAGTTCTTCCACTTCATTGGAGTTTATGAATATTCTTGAGTGATTTATTATCAATAGTAATATGCTCTATAAGGATGCTTTTGGTGAAACAGTATATCAAAACAACGGTTGAACACAACATTTCAGTCCCGTGGATGTAATTTTTGTTTGATTTCTCACTGTGATCAGCGAGTTTCTCTTGGAAACAATTGAAAATAAAATATTTCAATCTGATGTTTTTCTTTCAGAGACATCCTTTATTTGGTAGAGTATGAGTAAGGCATAAGAAATTCAGACTTTCTTTTTTAATTGTAGTGTTTTATTTAATTGTTTTTTCATTTAGTTTTTGAAAAGAATTAGTATATTTATTATTTTCCTCGAATATATTATTTATTTCTTTATCACTTTGTCATTCACCACTGATCCATTCTAGAATGGTTCAACATTTCACTGTATTTAAACTCTTTTTATTCTATTTTGCACAAAAAAATCATCATTCTCAAATGAATCATGCAATGCACTGTCTATCTTATAAAAATAAATAAATAATAAAAATGTGAAGGGCTGCCTACCTTGAATTCAAAGGTTTGGTTAGTTGACTGAAGATACACGTTATCACATACAGATCCAGTATCCCCCTCTTTCCTTGGTCTAAAACATATCATAAAGCTGCAGTCTTTTGCAGTTGCTGCTACTAGAAAGTCCTTTACAATTCTCAAGCTTTCATCCAACGAAGCCGAATGTAAAGAGGTATACCTTTTCTGTTGTTCTGCATTCAATTGACTACATACCATGCACTGTTGATGACTAACATCATAATATGCATGGATGGCTCCTTCTATGTCAACATTATCAAGCTTCTGAACCTCTAGAAGCCGATCAACAACTCCTGATGTTTGCACAGCCTCAGTAACAAGAGTAAGCAAGTTCTCTGTACGCAGACCATCGTCAGATTGAATGACAGACTCAAGTGCATCTTCAAATGCTTTAGCAATACAAATGTTAGTATTTTCGGCACCGCCTCCCAGACCACCAAATATGAGAGAGCCGTTCATAAATACACGGAAATTATTTTGAGGTGAAGTGAAGAGATCCTTGATAGCTTTAAAAGTTATTTCCTTTGATCCAGAGAATAGATCAAGTGGATTGTATTCACTTAGCAAAGATATCTGCAAACATATTGGATAAAACTGTTTAAAATTTAAAGGTTAAAAAAATAATGTATGTTTAACTGAAATTATAATAACATCCATCAACAGAACAATAGATTAAATAATGACTCTGAGACTACATGATATCACCACTGGAAGAAGTATGCACTACGCAGAAACAGAATCACCAATAAAGGCAAAATTTTGTGCATGGGTACCTCTCCTTGCTGCAATTTTAGAACTTGGTGCATTTGAAAGCGAGTTATGGTCCTTTTGACAGCAGTTTCTTCAGATATGTATCTTGAAAGAGGAAGAAATCCCCATTTGGGCTACTTGTTCAGAACAACACTTAAAATGTTAACAACAAGCAAAAGAGAGAGCAAGGAGGAACAAGTTTGATACTTAATTTAAAATTTTAAAGTTTAAACTAAGTTGTTGTCTAATATTGAGAAGGCGGAGAAATTTTGACACCAAAGAATAATAATATATGACACTATAGAGAGCGTACCTTTATCTCAACAGATATGCAGGGGCTCGATCCTAGATTACCTGAAATAAACAGAGAGCTTGCAACAGAACTTTCAAATGTTTAGCAGAAGCGATGTGAAATAAGAAAATTTGGATGTGTTTACTAAATTAATATTACAAGGGATAACACCAAATAGGAAAGAGACTAGAGATTGTGGTTTTCTTGTTGGAAGTGTACTAAGCATTACTATAGAATACTGAAACGATTAGTAGCATATCTCCCGTTCAACCCTGAAACCTGCCCTCCCTTACTTCTATCTTGCTTTCATGGTGCACATTTGGATGGATGATTTCTCAGCGTAGTGCTATAAAAGGTTAACTGAAAGAAACATAGCGTCCACAGCAACTACATACTCCAGAATTCCACATGCACATAGGGTAACAATTATTCTTTGAACTGAAGCAAGTTCTCAAAGGCATCTCAATACCGTGAGTGAAGAGTGAATGATCAGACAAGAGAAGCACAGAATCACGATGCATGTCGACCAGTGCATTATCAACTCTCCAAGCAGGACGTTGATAGATAACTTTCTTTTCAATCGATTCAAGAAATTCCCTCGTCACCCCCACAAGCATCTAAACAAAGTAACGAAGGATAAGTGAGAGTCAGAGATCATAATCACTAACCATTAATCTCATATAAGATCTTCCGCACTATACACAAAGGTGGCATGGATGATTTATTAATTAACGAACTATCAAAAATCGCTGAGTAGTACATTTACCAATAACAAAATCAATCACAATAGAATGTTGGGGATTCGGGGGGCAACACAACTCAACACATACCCCGGCATCAACAAATTTGGAACCAAGCAATGGCTTCATAACGTGGTGGACAAAGTGTTGGTTAGCAATCTCATTGTCCGGCGATGAAATGAGTTCGTGAACGTCTTTCCAAAGCAGACGTTCATGCGCAGTCAAGGCAGAGGGGCTCCTCATAGTCATGACCTCAGCGCCACTCCTCGGAGCCTTACGAATGCGCATCACTTTCCCAATCTGCAACATCAATACCATTACCAATGTACCATTGATCAAGCTTCCATTATGATACATTTCAATTAAAACAAAAGAATTGAGGAACGTACAAACGTAGGAAACGATCCGGTGTATGCAAGAACAAGATTAGCAGCTCCTTCGCCCCGGTAAACCCACTTACCTGCGTCCTCTTCCTGTAAAATGACCTCCATCAAACAGCCTTTGCCTAAGAAAACGAACGATTATGAGTGAAGCATTTCATCGAACACTATCAAGACACTCCAAATCAATCATAGGAAAAATTCAAATACCTAACAACTAGAATGCACTGAGAAACAAAAAACAAAAACCTGTTGGCCACTGTGTCCAGCTCTAGTAATTGCGGCTCAAATCCTTCATTTGTTGTAATTCTGACGTGATTCGACTGCAATATTATTTTGTTTTCTTAGAAACATATATTGGAAATGGATGTACTTCAGTCTAACAGAATTATTATTTTTACCGGATGTCAACCTTTCAACATTACTTGGTCTAAAACTTTTTATAATTCAATTATAGATTCCTTTAAAAAAATAAAGTTATAATTTATTTAGTAATCACTTGAAATCAACCCACTAAAATTAGCCTCACTACTTGGGAGTCACTACGTACCGTTGATAGTTACATGTTCAATCACCACCATCTTCAATTGCAATGGTTTCTCTAAACATTTGCGCAAGACTAATTAATAATTTCTTTGAATTCCATCAAGTTAAAGACAAATTAATTTAAGACACGTTTTCGATAATCTTCTCCAAAAAAAAAAAAACAATAAATTTAATTTCTTTATAAGTTAAAACCAACACCGTTAACTTAAATATAGTTTTATAAATAAGCCTAAGATGATGTTGTCCACCAAAAAAATATGATGATTATAGTCTAATAATTTCAGAGTATTTAATAATTTCTTATTTGCAATGGTTAACGATGTGACCATGTGAAAATATAAACGAGTTGAACAAAACTTTTTAAATCTTTAAAAGAATAGGATTAAATTTTTTTTAATACTAATTATTTTAACATTCTAAAAGAAAAAGTTTAAAAAAAAATTAAAATGAAATTGTGATATATTTGAATATAAATTATTTTATTAATAAATAAAAAGACTTGATTAGATTAAACAAGTAATGCAACATTGTCCCACTTCAGTCTCAAAGTGGAAGCCTCAATGTTTCAAAACATACTCCAGTGCATGTCGATCATATAATATAAGGGTGGCAATTAGAACCGGACCTGACGGACCTGCCCGCAAGCTCGCACAAATTATGTCAAATTATGTGGGAGAAGCCTGGAAATTGAACCCACAAACACGATCTAGCCCGGCCCGCGGCCCACACCGATTGGCCCGCGGCCCGCATAAACTTAAGTTATTGCACATGCACTTATGTGCTGTTGTTGCTGAGTGAGAGTGAGAAACCAAGCAAAGCAAACCCCGTAAAGCAAAAACATTCCGCCCCTTTCCTTACTTTCTTTTGCCCTAAAAACGCAATCAGTTCCTTGAGCGCACAATGCATCCATCCAATTCACGTCGCTGACCAACCCAATCACAGCCAACGCCGCTGCCGCCGAACGGTCTCCTCCCATCGACGACGACCACTGCACCGCAAGCCACAGGAGCGCACCCCTCCACCCTTTCACGAGTCACGCCCACCGCAGCGCAGCGCAGAAGCTTCTCCCTCCATCCCTTTCATGATTCACGGCCACCGCGGCGCAGCGCAGGAGCTTCTCCTTCCATCCCTTTCACGATTCACAGCGCAACGCAAAAGCTCCTCCATCCCTTTCACGATTCACGAGCACCTCCACCCCTTTGTTGATTCCCGGCTACCGCGGCGTAGTAGTGGCTCTCCTCGACCACTTTCACGATTCACGGTGGTCACCGCACCGCAAGCCATTCACGATCATCACCGCACCAACAATCACACAGGTTTTGAGTCTTCCCTTCGATTTCATTTTTGTTGCTTTCTATGAATCTGCAATAGCTTGTATTGATGCTGAATTAGTGTTTATTGCTCAAGTGGTTTGCTATTGAAATTGAATTGGGTTCGTTTGAAGTGTGTGTTGCTTTACATTGTTACTGCTTGAAATGTGTGTTCATTTCGCTGTTGTTGTGTGTTGCCCTTGCCCTTGCTCAATTGTTGGATGCTGCTGATTTGGTTTGGTAATGTGTGTATTGTATCAGGAAATTGAATTAGATTAATTTAGAAACAAGATTGGCTGATAAGGATGATGTTAACATACCTCTTTGTGAAAATGAAATTGAAGAAGATGATACCGAAAAACAGTCTGAAACGATTGAGATTGATAAAAGTTGAAATAAGGCTAGCACAGCTGATTGTTGGAGGTATTTTAGTAAGTTTGGGGAGGATAAGGATAAGGCAAAGTGTAATGGTTGCAACAAAGCTTTTGTGTGTGGTGGAAGAAAATATGGAACTTCACATTTGAATCGGCATATTATGAAGTGTGATAAAATCAAAACTGAAGATATTGGTCAAATGATGTTAGATATGCAAGGAAAATTGAAGGCAAAGAAAATAGATCAATCACTACACCGTCAGTTGTTGTGTGAACTAATTGTTAGGCACAATTTGCCTTATAAATTTGTTGAGTATCCTGAACTTATAAATTGGATTAGGTACTTGTGTCCTTATGCAGTTATGGTTAGTAGAAACACTATTAAGGCAGATATTGGGAGACTCTATGACAAAGAAAAGTTAATTCTTAAAAATCTGCTTCTTTCCATTTCTAGTAGGATATGCTTGACTTCTGATTTGTGGACATCTATTAACACTGAGGGATTCATAGCTTTGACTGCCAATTTTGTGGACTTGAGTTGGAAACTAAATAGCAAACTTCTTAACTTTTGTCACATGCCCCCCCACACACACAAGTTTGGAGTTGTCTAAGAAAGTTTATGAACTTTTGCAAGAGTGGGATTCATTCCTACTTACTATTTATTTTTTTTGGTTTGAATATATGCAGAAGATGTAGAAAATATTAGTTACAAAAATGTGGTGGTAAATGAAGGGTCCTCCGGTGTTGCTTCCAATGTTATAAGCATGGAAGATGAAGAACAATAGACTACAACCATGAAGATTTCTATGTTGGACTGTTTTTTATTTGAACTTTGTTGGTTTGGTGTTTTCGTGTTCTAGGACCACTTTTATGGACTCTTTTATGTTGTTATTGCACTTCATATGATGTCCAGAACTTGTTTGTTACACTTGTTTAATGCTCCAAGACTTCATTTTATAGACTGTTTTTTATGTTGTTTATTGCACTTGTCTAGGTTTTGGTTGATTGCACTGTTATAATACTCCAACAATCATGTTATTGCACTGTTTTTATGTTTTTTCTGCACTGTTTTTATGTCCAGGATTGCTTCAAAATGGTTAGAATGCTTTTTAGTAAAAAAAAAATTGTCCAAACTGTGCGGGCCAACGTATAAGCAGGCGGGCCAGAGTATGTGACCCGCATAAAATGTGCGGGTCGGATCGGGTCGGCCTGCGTTGTGCGGGCCTTATGCGGGCTAGGGGTGTCAAAACGGGCTAGCCCAGCCCGTTTTGGCCCGTTGAAAACAGGCCGGGACGGGCCAGCCCATTAAGAGAAAAAAGGCCAGAAACTTCAACCCGACCCATCCCGTGATGGGCTAACGGGCCAGCCCGTATACCTGTGATTTGAAAAAAAAAATGGCAATACCAATAGCAAAAACAAATACCAATAGCAGAAACAGAGACCAATACGCACATAGGGCATGGATGCTTTCTGCTTTCTCCTTCTTTTGACAGAACTACAAATAAAATAATGCATGACAGTTTCCCATACAGTTCTCACAATTTCTCTGTGATCATACATATATATATATATATACACATACATATAT
>Ga0209589_1013226_pt1 | contig 10866 bp, 5 predicted proteins | sample CowpeawhiteBW_FD_187525 | JGI IMG/M metagenome (GOLD analysis project Ga0209589, IMG submission 187525) | Root nodule microbial communities of legume samples collected from California USA - Cow pea white BW (SPAdes) (version 2) | ecosystem: Host-associated > Plants > Roots > Nodule | place: USA...
TAAATAAGTTATAAATAATTTAAATATAATTTTAACAAATTGAAAAGCAAAAGGTGATAAATAACATGTATTGATTTCTTTCTTCAACATCAACTTGAAAGTGTACCTGATGATTATACAAGTAACGGAGAATTTCTTTACGATGCTCTTCTGGAATTACAGAATCAAGATTCCCTGTACTGTAGACGGAAATGATCTGCAACGTTTGAGGCACATTGAAAAGTGATTTTGTGTACAGAAATTTGTAAATTTCGATTTGTTATACTAAGATATTGAGAAAACCAAATCCTATCATTTCTTCAAAATTATAATTTTGAAACCACCAAATTCAATCATCCTTTTAAATGACTTTGATTTGAGATTTTTGATCAAAATTAACTTCCTGATTAAGTTTGTAAAACTTGATAATCAATTTAAAATAAATGTTAATATTAAAAAGTGTATATGATATATTTAGAATAAGTTGAAGTTACCAATATAGGAATGAAAAATTGACAACCCCCAAGGTGAGCAGGCCAATGGCCATCACTAGTTTGCAGTGCCGACAGGTAATGAGAGGCTCTCTTTATGGTCTGAGTAGCCTTCTCCCATGTAATTTCTTCATCTTCTTCTATCTTCACTTTGTTTATTATTTGTTTGAAGTCTTTCTCCCTCAAAATCTGTACAAAAATGGAACATATAATTATATTATTTATTTCATTCATACTTTCCTTTTCAAAATAATACTGTTTTCCTACTATCATCCAATCACAAATGTCATATAAAATAATCGGGAGTTTGATAATTATTATTTAAAAGTCATATCAATAATCATTAATGCATCTGAACATTGAGGTTTTGTTGAGGATAAGAAAGAAGAAGTACCTGAAAACGCCAAAGTCGATCGCCACATGCCTTGCGATGAAAGCGATTTTGATAGAAGTGTAGACGAGCTTCTTCAACCTGGGCTCGTTCTTCATCAGTTCCTGCTTCAGAATCAAACTCCCATATTTGTCTTCCTGCAAAGTTGTTTGTGCTGAATATGTATGGACTCTTCCCTCCATCTGCTATCTTCAACCTCCACATTTTCTTAATAACCTTAGTTGCTTCTGCCACATAATTATATATATACTTTAAGTCTCATTTATTTGTCTTCTAACAAGTCTAGAAAAATTGATCCAAACAAAACTACAACTTAAAAAAATATAAGGACCAAATAATATGTGTGGAAGTTATAATTGTGACTGCATGACAAACTGATAATTAGATGATACATCATGTGTTTTAATTCCTCCCACAACCATGTTCAAAATATATGGTTGATACAGACTACTTCACTTGTTGTGCTTATTAATCAAATATAATAAAAAAAATCAGTTTTTAAATAGAACAAAAAGTAGTAGCAAGAAAGAACCCGATGATGACGATGAAGTAGTAAAGGATAAGTTGTTTACACTCTGTCTATTTATGTATTTATGTACGTGTAGTAGACTACTTGGACTTCTTTTTTTATAACTGTCAAATGACTGCGAATTTAGTCCTTATATTATTATAATAACAATAAAAAATTGTTATTGAACACTAAATTTAAATATAAAACAATAATATTATATATTTTATAATTTTATTTTCTTTAATTTTTTTATGAAAATGTTTTTTATAAAGTTAAACTTTAAATATAACAAAAGTCAAAAATCACATAATTTAAAATCTCGTATATTAAATCTTCAATTAAAAAATATATAAAAATTAAAAAGAATACTGAGGCAAACATAATTTTCTATTTTTCTTATTAGAACAATTGTTACTAGATTCGAACGTGTACTTTTAAATAACTTTTAATAGGTTTATTTTTTTAAATCTCATTATTTATTCAGTTCCCTCAATTAGATCTTGCTGTAAATAAAAGAAATTGTACATAAAGGTTTAAGGAAAAATATTGTCAACCTATCATTGTTGAATGTTTAATTACTCTTAATATTTTGAAAGTACAACCATTTGATTGAGATTGATGATCCTTTACCCTAAAATGAGAAGTTGTCTACGTAATACAGTTATTGAATGGAGTGATGCTCCTCAACCCCCAAACACATCACATGAATGATTTGCAAGTGTAGACCATAGATAATTTATTCCAAGGGTTCTTTCTAGATAACTTCGAATACACTCAAGTAATTTTTAATATTATTTATTTATTTATTTTATTTATTGTATTTTTATTATAAATAAAAATTTAAATAAGTTCTTCAATTTTTAAATGACACTTTTCACAAAAATTAATCATAAAATTGTTAATAAATAAATACTAACAATTTTAATTTATCCAAGATGTATTTTATATAATTCATATGATAAAACAAACAACATGAGTTCCTAATATATGAAAATGTTATATTAAAAAAAATATTCAATATAACTGAGAATCAAACTAAAGAAAATAAATAAACAATATCAATAAACGAATTTTTAAAACTTTTTTAAACTGATAAATATTATTAAGCTTTGTCTATCTACTTTTTTTTATATGTAAATAATAATATTAAAAGTTCTAACTTTGTAATCATTACAAATATTCTATTAATATTATATATATATATATATATATATATATATATATATATTATTTATATATATATTATAACATCCTAAATTTGTAAGTTATTTTTTTGAAATAATATTTTAAATCACATTAATATTAGATTCACTTTTTGAACAACAAATAAAATGAAGTCAGAATTTTTATGAATAAATTGACTTAAAAACCACAAATAAAAATAGGTGAAAAGGAAAAGGATGAGAGAATTCCCTGATGGAATGAATAATTGTATGTTTGGACCGAGGTAATTTAGAAGGAAAATTCATTTTAAAAAATTTTAATTGTTTTTTATTAAAATGACTTGTTTAGATAAAGTAATTATAAATTAATTCAAATTTAAAAATTTTAGAAAGTATTTTTAAATTAATAAAATAGAAAATTTTCAAATGTTCTCAAAAGTATGAGAAAATTGAAATTCCATTCTTTTACATTCCACTCACGAAGGTTGAGTCGAATGTCCAGAGAAGAGGTCAAAATGTGTTGGCTAGGAACGAATGTCAAATTGTATTAGTCTGAGTCAAAGGTTAAGTTGTACCGACATAAGCTGAAGGTCGAGCAGTGATGACTTGGGTCAATGGTCAAGTTATGTCGACCTCAGTTGAAGGTCGAGTCGTGTTGACTCGGATCAAAGGTCAAGTCGTGTAGGGCCTAGATAAAAATCAAGTCAAATTGGAGACCAAAAGTTAAGTTAGGTTGAAGATCGAAAATCAAACCTAGTCAACCCAGGTTAAATATTCAAGAATTTACTCAAACTAAAAATCAAGATCAGTCTCCCAAATCAAAGGTCAAACTAACTAGATTCAGACTCAATGATATAATTTTTCGTTCACGGTTATACTATTATTCTAGCTTTTTGTTTTGATAGTACTATGATACCAAGTTAGAGCATCAATATGTACATGGTTGTTTTGTAGAAGGATTAGAACATCCCTTAAGTGCTCTTTCTAATTTATATCCATTCTTTATTTAAAAAAAAATTAAATTCATTTTAAAATATAAATTAAATTATTTCATTAAAAAAAAATCTAATATATTTCAATTACTTTATCTCATCCTTAATCTAAAATGAACTTAAAAGGCTAAAATTCCAAGTTTATTTAATCTTATACACAATCAATGATATCAATAACACAATTTTACGGAATATAAATCTCTTCCAGTGGAATTCTTCAATCGCTTTATGCACATTAATTACCCAACCGAATTCGTCATCCTGCTCTCATTTTCATATTTCCCAAGTGAATCATCCCCACCAAACAACCCCACCAGCTTACAATTCCACGAACCCCACCATCACATAAGTCTTCCAATAATTGTTGTGTAGATTTCAATAACCTCTATCCCTTCCATATTGATGCATACCCCGAAATGCAACACCAAACCCTAACAAAGAGGAGGAGGGCTTGAATTGAAGCGAAGAAGAGGAACGAGGAGGCAGTGATGTGGGTCATTCCATTGACGATAGAGGACTTCCGCCGGAGATGTTAGAGTCACCATATCACTACCTTATCTCTTTTGTGTCGGTGTAGCTTCGGGTTGACCAACTCTAGTAGAGTCCGACTTCTAACCACCGTCAATTTTTGGCCGCTAAAACGCTGCATTCTTGTATTCAAAAGATGGAATAATTAAAGCTTCATTTGACATGTTTTGTATAACAAGTTCTAATTATCGAACAAACTTAAGGCTTCGTTTGATGAATTGAAGAACTTTGTTATAACGTGATCATGTGAATTGCATCTAAAAAGCTAAAGTTTGCATGAAATATTATTAAAATGTTAATACAAGTAAAATGTTTATATAACATTATCTCATTTAAGTGTTTGAATGAAATTACTTTAGAACAAGTGAATTGGTATAAGAATGTCTAAGAACCGAAAAGTTTAAATTGAAAAACTGTATATTATAAACTCATGAACTCAAATCCTTTTTCTCATAAATTTGATTTACTCTAGATAAAATCAAAGTTCGGAGAATTATTTTTATATTAGTTACTGTAATGACCAGACACACTCAAACTCTACCCGATTAATAGTCTGTTTAAGGTCGACTAAAACACGTCTAATGACTCATCAGTATTATGAATTGAAAGAACGTCATGACGGCAAGGGATTCCCTCAACAAGCGAAACTAACGGACGAAATATCACAACGGTCAACTATTTTCCATATAACGAAACCATCACATCACGTTATCGAAATTTTAGGTCAACTATCCTAAAAAAACCGGTAGGTCTTGACATAACAAAGTTGAAAAAAACGTTAAGGTAACACAAAATTTTGGTTCTTGCTAAACATTTATTCAATATATAATCGGTCAAACGTCGGCAAAAACAATTATTGTTCATAAATAATGATGTAACAAATTTAATATAAAAAATAAATTTGAGTATATTTTTTTTTTTCTACACTCGACTAAAAGTACGCTTTCACAAATAACGAAGCCTACAAAATAATGTCACAAAAATATGTGATGGGACTTTTTAATTAAAGCGAAGTTTTCAACAACTGTTACTGGGCAACCGTTATGAAAACTAGAAATAATGACCATTAAGTGTTGCTAAGAGAAATATGGTTCCGATTCCAATTGTAGTTAAAAGTCATCTACCTTCTAGTATTCAATTTTTCTCTTTCCACGCTGCATTCATTTTTCTCCCTCTCTCGTTTTCATCTATTTCCCATCATTGTTCACTCTCTTCTGAGAATCCACATTGTTCTCGCCGCTCATTCCAGTCTCAATATTAAAATTTAATTAGCATTTTTATTTTATTAAAATGGATTACAATGTATTTTTAAACTTTTGATGTTATCTGAAATTACTTATGTTATGCAAAGGAAGATTATATTTATTAGAAAAATATAACAAAAAATTAATTAAAATTATATATAAATATTTAATGATAATTTAAAACAAAATTATTCAAAAACAGATATTTAAAAATTTAAATTTTAAGAAACATTTGAACAAATTAAAATAATGATAATTTGCTATCAATTTATAATGTACAATCACATTGGTGTAATACTATAAATATAACTTTAAACAAACTCCAACTAGTATTCTAAAGACCGAACCCCATATTTTTCATACAACTATATAATTATATTATTAATACATATAGTTCTCAATAATTTTTTAGGTATTTATAACGAAAATAATTATACAATACTAGATGCATTAAGCTCAGCATAAACCGATTACTGTTTTTGTACTCTTTCTTTAAAATATGTTTTAAAATTTTTTTATGTGTGTCCATTCACTACTTGATATTTAAAATTATTTTACATATTATTTTATTTATTTATTTATCTTTAATTTGAATAAACATCGTTATCCAAAAAAAACACTAAAGTTTAGGGAAATTCTATAATACAAGTTTGAAGTGTTAGAATTAATTCAATTAATTCTATTAGTGACTCATTTAAAATATTTTGATAGTCCAATTATGATTTAATAAAATATAAAGACTTATGAATTATTATTATGAGAAATGATAATAAAATAAAGAGAAAGATAAAATAAAAACCAACTTGATGGATGTTGGTTTATAAAAGAAACTGGGTTCTGTCTCTGGCCATAAGGTTCTTTTCACAGTAACCCATCAAAAATGTGTGAGAAGAGAAAGAAAGGCAAAAAGATAAACCGGAAAACGTGAAGAGCACACAAGATTACAAATTTGAAAAACGCATATTCATAAGATTTCCCATGAATCAAGGTTAGTGCTCTATTATATCAAGTGAGAATTATAAAGATCCTTAATTAGTTTTATATGAAATTGACCCGCAGCGTACCAAGAAGTAAGGTGGTTGGCCCCGTCCCAAGAAGTCTGGCGGTGTCCTCCATTCCAGTGGCAGCGGGCGTGTCAATGTCACTCTGTTAGATTGATTTCTTTTACTTTGCGATGCTTAACGACATTGTTCTTATCAGCTATACATCGCCACAAATATTTTGACGATGGTTAATAGATTCACTGTTGAAACAGAAAGATTAAAGAAACAGGAAGAATTAAGAAACAGAAGAATTGAGACGGTCAAAATTTCACTCAACATGGAACTCTGCAATCTTTTTTATTGATTCAGAATGTATATTTTAACTACAATACAAGAATGAAGTTATATTATACCAGAATAAGAACGACTCAATCAGATAATGCAAAATGAATCTTTACACGGAGTGATTGTTGTTTGGACGAACCTATAAAAAGATCAGAACAGAGAGACAGTGTGAGAGCAGAGGAAGACATAAGAGATCAACAGAGAGAAGAGATTTCATAGGTTCTTTTGTAAAAAAGATTCTTTTGAACATTCGGACTAAAGTTATTATAAATGTAAAAGTTTTTTTTTTTAAAGTGAGGTTGTGAGATGACATTTAGACCGAAGTCGTAGTGTGACTGGTGTTTTTTTTTTAAAGTTAAAGTCATCAAGACTTTTATTTGTTTTTGTATATCTGAAGGAAGTCGTTAAGTTTCATGACGACTTCATTATTAAAGTTATCAACATTCATCACGACTTTAATCTTGTATTTTTTTTTAAATATAACAATCGGTAAGAGTTCTAATGACTTTTGTTTTGTAAGAACAAAAAATCAATCAACTATATTCATAAAGTCTTAATGTCATGAGTCCTAACAACTTCATTTTATTATAAAAAAATTTCAATTAACCATACGAGCTCAAAACAACCATGTTTAAAAAAAAAAGCCGATTTAATACCGCAATGTTAATTCCCTTTCAGCTACTCAAAGCCTTTAAATAACACATTTTTTCTGTGCTGCACGTTACATAGCTGGAAGTTTGAATTGTTTGTTTTGGGTACTTGGTTTGTGTTTCTATGACCAATCAGATGGCTTTTAGCTCTGGTTGTTCTACCTGCAAGGTCTCACATAATTATGCAATTTGGATTAGTGATATACCTGACACAGGAAGTGGGATCATATTCATATATAGATGGATTGTTCACATTGCTTAATTATGGTTGGTTTTTTATGAATAATTATGGGGCTATTGGGATTAATAGTCCAAGTGTGTTTGATCTCTCAGTTAAAGCTTTTCATTGTGTTTCATTTCATGTTCACTGTTTTATTAATCATATTGTTAATTACTTTTCCTCTTCCCTCTTTTCAAAATTAAGCTCATGGAATTTCTTATTCTTAATGCATATCTATGATTTGAGTTTGCTCGTACCATATCATAAATAGGTTGGATTTTCATTTACTGATGGAAGCTTCCTGAAAACAACAGAATTTTTATGATTCTGACTTTATGAGAATTTGGTCTGCATTTCTTTGGAAGGTATTTCAGAGTGCAAGTCTCTGCCTCATAACTACAAACCCGAACAACTGGCATTTGCATTACATGGTTTATGGTCCTATTGTGAAATACATAGGTGTTTCTGTCTCAGAAATTGTGCTTACACTTTTACTGTCATTGAGGTTTATCAGTCTCGTTTTTTATGAGGTAGGATGTTAAGGAATTTTACATTCAATGTTAGAAAAAAAGTATTAAGTCGCATGAAATTACAGACCAAAATCTCTTGCTGTCCCAGAGTTTAGACGCCCAAAGATTATCTTTGTCTAGAAAACTGTCTTCCAATAACTGCCACACCATTATCCTAACACATTTGTTTGGTATATTTCGTTTATCAGGTTGGCTAGACTGGTAATCGCCATCTTTTGCTATGCCTAATCATGAGTTATATTACTTCCAATAACCCTTACATTTTCATGTTATGAGGCATCATGGACCTTATACTCGTACTTATCTATTACATTTGTACCGACATTTTGTTATATTAAAATGACTACACTGAAAATTTTGTTATATTAAAATTGTACCGAGATAGTGATAAATAATCCTAAACCTTACACAAATTTGAAAGTTGAAAATAAATTTAGTAAGAGCATATAATAACCTCTTTATTGTTGTATATTTAATGCAAAATATTTGTTCCAGAGTTACAAGTCTATAATAGAAATAAAGTTATCAAAGTTGGCCACCAACTTTGATTTTATTTGTAGGTTTTTTTTTTCATGTATATGCAATTGTCTTCTTGAGCTTCCAAGTTCTCAAGTTAAACAGAAGTATAATGCACTAAAACATTGGTACGATATTCACTCAAAGCCAATAGTGGAAAAACATTTCTGTAGAATACATAATGAACCAAGCAACTACTCTTGTATACACCCACGGCCTCCTGCCACAATTAAGTCACACACAAACATTAAACAATTTTGGTGCAATTGATAATACATAAATAATTTAAAGGATAGAGTTTTGAGAGGTACTTGTTGGGGCCAGTCACCATCTTCTAACTGAGAATTAATGAGTAACTTTGCAGCACGATGAAGAGGTGTTGGATCTCTCTCAGCCTACATATGCCAAATTCAGAAAACGAATAACAACAACACTTAAAGGCATTAGAGATGTTGAAATCCAGCAGATGCAAATGAGAAGAGTACCTGTCCGCCATTAATTAAAGCCATTAGAGCCCACGCTGTTTGAACAACATGCGATCGATTCCCTTCAAGACCCACGTACGTCTTCGTGGAACATATGCATTCATTAATATTTATAATTAATGAAATTGAATCTAATGGAAATTGTGATCATAAATAATAGTGGTTTAATTACAAACCTTCATTGAACATGAAAGATAACTTTCTCCCCAGCCACCATCATCATTCTGTATCGAGAGTAGAAATTTCACAGCTTTACGAATGGCAACACAGTTAGAGTAAGTGTTTCCAGCAGCGGCTAAAGCTCCGAGTGCGAACCAGGAAGTGTAAGTGAAGCAAACTCCCCAGTCCGCATGCCAACTTCCATTTGGTAATTGTTGATCTTCAATGTACTGTGTTGCTTTCACAACGAACTTCTCTATTTCTTCCCTTCTGTGCTTTGGATATAGTTTTTTGAACAATACTAAAGCCTGAATTGCTGATCCAGTACTCTCAATATACTCGTGCTCGATTACTATGTCAGCAATAAATTCCGCCGGATTCAGATTCTACGAATTAATAAAAAAAATAATGAAATCAGCATCAGCTAACAAATTTATAAATATTGTAGAATCATCAATTCAAACTTACTTCCAACCACTTTTGAGCTTTTGCAGGCTCCCACACAGATAAACCTCCATTTTTGCTCTGCAGTAGCCCAAACTTGTAATTTCGTAAATAAAATCATATATAACCAATTTAAATGTGTGGAAACTTCAATAAAGGAAAATTATTAAAAATTTTAAATTACAGAAAAACATGTGAATACTCAAAACAATTAAAATTTAAATGCATAGGACCTGACGTTGTACTGCAATTCAATACATTGGATACAATTACTAAGATGTAGAAAAGAAAAAGGATTTTTTTTAAAATTAAATTTAATGTTTTTTAGAGTAAAAAGAAAATCTTAACATAAAAAGAAACGACTGAGTGTAAATTTAAGATTGATATGATAAACAAAAATAAAATAACGTGTTTTATAGCATCAGAAAAAAAAAGCAGAAATGATTTTATTTTCGATAATAATTAAACATTTTATGTTTTAAATTATGTAGAGATGGATTACGTACTGGCGTGCTTTATGCAACCTCTTTTAGTTTCCATTTTCACAAAAAATAAGACCATATTGCCATTGATTGCCAAATAAATTATGAAATTGAGAAGTGTGTTATCCCAAATTTTATAATACTCACCTGAAGTGACAATATAAAATTGACCGAGTCATACATCCTTTCAGGTTCCAATTTTTCTCCTACGATCTCTTCTGGCAACATTGATAAAAGTAAACAACACTGAAACAGGATGATTAGTTTGTTAAAATCATGGAACATATACATGTTGTTTTATTTATGAAGTTTTTAACAAATAAAAATGTTTGTAACCGAAAGAGTTAAATACCTTGAGACATTCTGCAGTGCCGTCAGAGATTTGTAGTCCGTGGTCTCTGTCAGCAAAGGTCCATGCCCCTTTAGAAATGTGATGAAACATACTCTTGAAATCTCCTGAACGGTTATCTACCACCTATAATATTACAATATTAATGAGATAGTTATGAGATAGTTGATCATACAATCTTTCATCCTCCATTCCAATACTTACTAATCCAATTTTGTAATTTTAAAATGTTGGTTAGAAAAAAGTTGAATCTTTTCTACTCACCTTTTCAATTTTATCACTAAATCAATCTTATAATTCCTAGTTGCTTATAATTATGAGAATAATAATTATCCATCCAAAATAATATGTCAGATGAATTATATATTTTGTAGAAATTAGTTCAGGTAAGAGTTCTTTTGTAT
>Ga0209589_1013227_pt1 | contig 10866 bp, 4 predicted proteins | sample CowpeawhiteBW_FD_187525 | JGI IMG/M metagenome (GOLD analysis project Ga0209589, IMG submission 187525) | Root nodule microbial communities of legume samples collected from California USA - Cow pea white BW (SPAdes) (version 2) | ecosystem: Host-associated > Plants > Roots > Nodule | place: USA...
TTTAGGTCACGTTGTTTCCAAGAATGGTATATCTGTAGATCCTGCTAAAATTGATATTATTTCACAATTGCCTTACCCCTCTTCTGTGAAAGAGGTTCGATCTTTTCTTGGACATGCAGGATTTTATAGGAGGTTTATCAAGGACTTTAGCAAGATAGCCAACCCCCTCTCCAACTTGTTGCAAAAGGATGTAGCATTTGACTTTGGAGAGAGATGCAAAAACGCGTTTGATACATTGAAAAAGGCGCTTACCACCACTCCTATAATCCAGCCACCTGATTGGACATCACCATTCGAGTTGATGTGTGATGCATCAAATTTTGCAGTAGGAGCAGTGCTTGCACAAAGAAATGGGAAGCTACCACATGTGATATATTATGCTTCCAGAACATTGGACACAACGCAGGTTAACTACACCACAACTGAGAAGGAATTAGTGGTTGTTGTGTTTGCCTTGGACAAATTCAGACCGTATATACTTGGTTCCAAGGTATTTGTTTACACTGATCATGCAGCATTAAAATTCCTTCTGAAGAAAGCAAATTTGAAGCCAAGGTTGATTAGATGGATGCTACTGCTCCAAGAGTTTGACATTGAGATTCTAGACAGAAGTGGGGCGTATAACTTAGTAGCCGACCATCTTAGCAGGATTGAAAATGGAGAAGATAATATTCCTATTAAGGATGACTTTCCTGATGAAGTCTTCCTAGCATTGACTGTTGTGAAAGGTATGTTTCCTGAACCTTGGTTTGCTAACATTGTTAACTATTTGGTTGTTTTTGCTATTCCTCCTTCCTTCTCCAAATATGAAAGAACCAAGCTAAAAAGTGAGGCAAAGTACTATATCTGGGAAGACCCAATCTTATGGCGCATTGGTAGTGATCAAGTCATAAGGAGGTGTGTTCCAGATATCGAGATACCTTATGTGCTTGAGTTCTATCATTCATCTCCTTTTGGTGGACATTATGGCATACAAAGAATAGGTAGGAAAGTGTTGGATTGTGGATTATATTGTCCTACTATCTTTAAAGATGCACAAAGGGTATATGAAAATTGTGAGCAGTGTCAAAGGGCAGCCAGATCCATTTCAAGAAGGGATGAAATGCCTCAACAACCCATGCTATATTGTGAGGTATTTGATATTTGGGGTATTGATTTTATGGGTCCTTTTCCTCCTTCTTTTGGATTTTATATTTTGCTTGTTGTAGACTATGTCTCCAAATGGGTGGAAGTCATAGCTACAAGGACTAATGATTCTCGAGTTGTCATGAGTTTTGTCAGGTCTAACATTTTCTGTAGGTTTGGGATACCACGAGCTATCATCAGTTACCAGGGGACTCATTTATGTAATAAGATACTTGAGAACATGTTGAAGAAGTATGGGGTGACACATCGCATTGCTACACCATATCACCCCCAAACTAATGGGCAAGCAGAGATCTCTAACAGGGAGATTAAAAAGATACTAGAGAAAGTAGTGAAGCCTAGTCGAAAGGATTGGGCCAAGAGATTGGATGATGCACTTTGGGCACACAGGACAGCCTACAAAGCACCTATAGGTATGTCACAGTCACGGTTAGGCGAAGGAAATCCAGGTTAGGGGAGTTCCTTCGTTGTTTTAAATTATGATTGTTGCGTGTTTTATCTATATATAGTATGATGATGTGTTCTGAGTCATGTTTGACATGAAAAATCTGTGAGTCCTTGTTCTGTTTGCATTTTTTGGATTTTTCCAGAAACCGCCTGGCGGCGCAAGGACTGCCGCCAGGCGGCACATGTGTTTACGTCAGTTTTTGGGTTCTTTTTATGAACCGTCGGGGGGCCGAAGGAGACCCGCCAGGCGGTGTGCGCTGGATTGCCAGTTTTACAGTGATTTTTGATGGTTTCGTGGCGTGATGATGTTGGAATTGAAATTCTACGGTGTGTGAATAATTGCATGGTGAATTGGATATTATAACTGTGTAGTTTCCAAAATTACATGAACCTTAGGTTGTTTGGGTATGGGAGGTTATACGGGAATGAGAAGATGAGATAATACGCATTACATATGTTGATTTGTATTCTGTGGGATAATAATAAAGAAATGGAATTTGATATTTATTTGAACAATTTGGTGACCAAGAACGAGGTATCAAATCTTGTAGAAGTGTGGTAATTGAGGGAATGGGGCATGTAATACGCAAATGAGGAGAAGGTAAGATGTGAAGGCAGCCTATTAGATCGTAAATCGAGTGAAATCAGAATTGTAGGGGTTGGAATAAGGTTCGTAGGGGTTGAGGAAAATTCTGGGTTCCTGGAACTGCAAGAACCGCCTAGCGGCACCATATTGGCCGCCAGGCTCCACCCCAGAGGTGCGTGGTGTGTTGATTCATGAAAAACGCTGTTTTTCGTACTTTTCACGTAACAGTAACCGTCGGGCGGTATTTTAGTCCCGCCGGGCGCCAGTCGTCTGATTTTTGGCGCTAGGTGCCACCAATTTTTCTAGTTCGCGTAGTTTTCGTAAAACTGCATTTTCTGGTTCGTTAACCGTCCGATTTAGGTGAAATTTTGACAGGTGGTCCATAACATGTGGTTCTTCACTTTGAACGGTGGAGATTTGATTTGGAGGTCAGTAGCTAGAGATATACATTATTTAATATTGCTTATTTTGGAGTTTGTAAAATACATGAATAAGCCTTTGATGAGTTCAAGTAACTTCTAATGAAGCATAATTGGGTGCATGTGGTAAGTTAAATTCAGAATGTATGTTAGTATGGCAGAGAGAGTGAGATAGATTTATATGAAATGATATGCTAATAAATGAGAAGAATGCCAAGTGCAATGTATGAGGTGCAATTCAGTTTATTAACATGTAAGGATATATGAAGATTATGTTTAGTGGATGGGGTAGTTATTAACATGTAATCTTGTATTGGGGTAACACGTGTGGCTTGTACGGCGAGGTTCGGGTGATTGTCTGATAGGTGAGATGCTGTGGCAAGGTTATTCCCACGTGTGGACTATCAGGTGGTGGCGATGATCAAGTAACTTGTTACATGGGAGCAGATGTTAATGCAGGTGAGCAGGCGGATACGTAGAGACAGAGTGGGGGTCACGACGGGATTATTTACTTAGTTTTATTATGATTTTCTTCTGTATTTTTTTATGGTTTGGTTTTGTAATAACTGAATAGTACGATTTTAATTACTACGGAAGCGATGCTGAACTTTTAATTTTCCCGCATTTTTTTGGAAATTGCGAGAATAAATGTGATGTTTTATAAATCTTATTTCTTATTTATTTTTAAATAGTAATTTCCGGCTAGGACGTTACAAAATGAACTAAAAAGACAAGATGACCTAATCAAGGAGGTGTAAATCATAAAAGATTCATTTGACATAATTAATAATTGGGTTCCAGAATAACCTTGGTTCCAAAAGAACCACATGTACTTGAAATTGTTGAAAATTATGAGATCTCAATAAATTATGTCATGAATAAGATAATATGGAACCAAAATGAAGTCAACGTTGACAATGCCTTAGCATATAATATAATGATGAATGTTATGAGTGACAATGAGGATCAAGATTGTCGACAAAGAAATGATTGACCAAATAGAAAGATGAAATAAAAACAAAATTAGATTTGCATGTTAAACAAAAGGTTTTGGACTTGTAGTCCGCACACGTGAAGGTGTAAAACTCATTGAGTACAAATGAATTTTTGCACAAAACAATATTATAAAGAAGGATAATTATATGACAATCCCTAAAGGATATTATTTACCAAACAATGTAAATTCTAAAGTGGATTATTCAATAAAATTGAACAAGTCTCTTTTATGGATTACAACAATCAAGATGTATATGATATAATTGTCTTTGTAAGTACTTGTTAAAAGAAAGGTACTTATCCTTGTATTTATATGAAAATATCAGAAAATAAACTTGTCATAATTGTTTATGTATATACCATAAACATCGTTGAAACTCCTAATGAGTTCACAAAGACAATTGATTGTTTAAAGAAAGAATTTGAGATAAAATATCTTGTAAGTACAAAGTTTTATTTGAGATTACAAATTGAGTATTTAAATACAAGTATTTTTTTAACATCAAGAGATTTATATAATGAATGTGCTTAAAAAGTTCTATATGGACAAGTTATATCATTTTTGCACTTAAATTGTTAGGCTGCTAGATGTTGATAAATATCATTTTAGACCTCACAATGATGAAGAACTTTTTGATCAAGAAATACCATATTTTAATGTTATAAGAGCACTAATGTATTTTGCTTATTATACTCGACTTGATATAATATTTGTTGTAAATTTGTTAAGCAAGGTATAATTTTTCAGCTACAAGAACACATTGAATTACTATAAAACATATAATTCATTACCTTAAGGGTACTTTGAATATAGGCTTATTTTATCCAAATGATTCAAAATTAAATGAGTTGTGTAGATGCATGTTATTTATCTGATCTTCATAATGGTTGATCACAAACAAGATATTTCTTCACATGTGGTGGCATATTGATTTCATGGCAGTCTCTGAAACAAACCATAATAACAACATCGTCAAATCATGCAACTTTTAGCATTACATGAGGAAAAATGGAATCAACAACCATATATGAAGACAACAATGCATGTATTGCTCAATTGAAAGAAGGATATATTAAAGATTTATTTACAAAGTCTTTTTCAAGGAGAACTTTGGAGCAATTGGTTCACAAGATTGGGCTCCGACATCTTAAAGATGAAAGTTAACATGAGGGGGAGAAATAGAAGAATATTATATCAAAGAATTAAGAATGATGTACTCTTTTTCGTTAACTACGTTTTTATCCCAAAGGATGTTTCCTAATAAGGTTTTAACAAGGCACGTTCTTTGATCAATGGACATTCAAAGGGGAGTGTTACATTGAGTTGAGTTGCTGATAGTTACTCAGCTTGATTACTATTAATGATATTTACATTATATACATTAAGTTTGTAACCCTTGAGTTGTCCCTTTGAGTTATCTTTTATACCTATAAATAGGGACTTTCCCCCTTTGATAATGAGATATAAAAAACTAGTGTTTGATACTATATTCTTTCTCTTTATTCTTCTCTCTATTATTAACTGTTTTATAACAGTAATAAAATATTTAAACATTTTTTTTATTAATTGTTGTTATTTCTTTCTCTTTATTCTTTTTTCTATTATTAACTGTTTTATAACGGTAATAAAATATTTAAACATTGATTTCTATTAATTGCTGTTATTTCAAAAAGACGACGGATAATTATTTATAGAAGGCATACATATAACTAAAAAGTAATTTTCACACACCAGATATTTTATACAATTTGGAATTATACTCTAGAACGAACTATTTTTATAACATTTTTTTTTCTAATGGTTGTCATCTTCTATTAATAAAAATGTTTAATTTATTTTATATTTGAGAGTTTAATGGCTTGCTTTACATGTTATATTTTTTTATGAGATAATTTATGGTTTGTAATGTTCATTATGAAGATCAATGCTTTTATATTTTTAAGAAAATAAGAAAAATAATAATGTTATGTAATAAGGTATTTATAGCATGCAGTGTACAGTTATTATATATATATGAGTAGTTTATACTTTTTATAAATCTAAAATATAAGATAAAATAAAGTTATGAAATATGTAAATTAAGATAAAATCCCATTGTATATTGTTATAATTAATAATATTTTCAAAATATGTATCTTTCTTATATAATTTATAACAATATATTTGAAAAAGATTCGCATTTAGTGTATATAATGATATTTTAAAATTATCCTTAAATATATTTATTTTCAAAAATATAATAATTCCATTTAATTTCTATTTTTCAATATATTTTACATCAAACAAACATAAAAAAATTAAATGTATTTAAAAAACATTTTTTTATAATCTTTAATTATAAAATTTAATAATGACCTAAATTATTTTTTAATATAATAACAAAAATAACATAGAGGTATTGTTCACCCATGTTTTTCTAGACACGTTCTAATTTATTGTTACTATTTTAAAAGTTATAATGTTATATGTAAAACTAAAGTATTATAAACAATTCTTTTAGTCCTAGGATGACTTTATTAGCTTAGTTTTTCCCTTTATCAGTAAGAAATCTATCTTATCTATAAAAAAATCATCTAATTATTTAGAAGTAAAAATATACTTCCTATAAACAGATTTAATTTCTACCCTCATTCAAATCTTTTAAAAGACTTTTAATTTTTTGTTTTTCCAATTTAGTATTTTAGCTTTTTAAGAATATCAAATTTGGTCATTTTCATTAATTTGGAGTAAATGTTCGTTTTGATTCTTTCCATGTAGAAAGGTAATACACACATGGCACACGATGTTTAAATGTTGAGACGAAAGAGAGGAAGTGACATGACAAGTATGTTATTTTTAGCAATGAAAAATGTGAAAATTGTCCTAACCAATGATGGTTGTCTCCATGTTTGGGTTCTGGTTTGTTTGTGCATACTTCAGGTGAATTATGGTTATGTACCCTTCATCTTCATATTGTTTTGTAATGCACAGGAATACAAAATCATAGTATTTCCTTTAAGGGTGGTGGGTCCATAGGTTTTGAAGTAACACTCCTTTGCAAGTGTGGACAGTTTGTAATGTTGAGAATAACAAGAATAACAAAGAATGAGGGAAATCAGTTTTAGGGTTGAAGAATTTAACCAGCAAGTCTTACAAGTAACCTATAAATTTTCCCACAACTTGTGGATTTGGATTTAAAATGCAAAACTCAAATCAGTCAACACGGTAAACTCCCCAAATGAAATCCAAAATCCAAAATCCAAACTCCTCATTAGTAAAGCTCACATTCGATAACCAAGTTTCCGACAAACTAACCACCAACTCACAGAATCTTCAACATCTCTTCCTTAGTCTCGCTAAACATTATTATCCCCGTAAGACCCGAAAAATTTAAATAATTAAATAATTAATTATTCAATAAATGTGGGTAGTGGAAACATTTATGATAATTAATACTAACTTTTATGACTTAAAATAGTACTAGCTTAATTGGTTGATAGTACTTAGTTATTATGGAGGAACTTGGGTTCTAGTCTTGTGTATGTCAAACTATGTCATAAAACATGAATTGGTTGATTGGATGTGCATTGATTTGACAATTGTGTGGTTGTGGGTTCAAACCTTGTTAACCACAATTTAAACTTTCTTTTTGCCAAAATTCTTTTTGGCATGAATGTGAAGAGCCCTTTTTGCCAAAGTTCATTTCAATTTGTATCGCTTAATTGTATGAATTGTATGCGTTCTAGATGGTTAAATATTGCTTAATTTATGAAACTGTGCATTTTTTTTAATTTTTCAGAAACCGCCTAGCGGGCCTTCAGAGAAGCCAAGCGACACATCTAAATTTCTGTGCAATTCTGGGTTCCTATAAGGAACTGCCTGGCGGCATGAAACTGACCGCCAGGCAATGTAAGCTATGTCACCCATTTTTTGAGTTTTTGGTTGAATGGCCTGGCGGTGATAAACAACCGTCAGGCGATGCGAGCAATGTGGCTCAATTTTTTATGTTTTTGGGGTTTTGGGTTGATTCTGATCGAAAAAAATGGAGCTTTATCTGTTCGATGATTATTGGATGCCATATATTGTCGAATTACGTTTTGATTGGATGCTAAGTGGAGGAAATCATATGAACACTTGGGTTTGGGAAATTAGGGTTGTTGATGTTATGGGATTAATGGACGTCTGACTTGCAATAGATATGGAGTATGTTGTATATTTGTAATCGAGATTAATGGCAATTTTAAGGAAATAGGAAAAGAAATGTATTATAATTTTTGTGGGGATCTTCGCAGGTGCAAAGAAATTCTAGGTTTTATCTAGAAATGCATGCATTGCCTAGAGGCACGGGTTTTGCCGAGGGAGGTGGAGTAAGAAACCTTGAATAGGGGATGAAGAAGTGGATAAAGTGCCTAAAATCACAAAGGGGTATTGAATTTAAAGTTAGGCCATGGTTATGAATATTGTGACAGGAAAATAGTTGATAACAGGAGCATGAAACATGATTATATATGAATTGCATAAGGGAAATTAGAGTTTTGAGATTTGTAGCAAAATGCTCAAGTGAAATTAGGATGCAATCATTTCCTTAAGATTGGAGACTGATATGTGAATTATAGGAGAGTGTTTGGCAGAACTGTTACTAGAAAATTAGTGAACTAAAAATTGAATTTAGAACCAACTAAGGGATTTTTGGTGGCTGGAATTGGAGCCATGATAGGCCAACTTGAGATTTGGACTTCATGGTGAATAAGTGCTATATGGGAGGGGTAATAGTGTTTTCTTACTAGGTTGGATTGAAAACCTATTGAAACAGAATCACATGTAAGAGTGATCCATTCGTGATTCGAGGGAGCATGTTAGATTTACAGAGAGGAAGATTTGGGTCTAATGAAAAAAAAAAAAAAGTACATCACGGTTATTGTGTGCCGTGTGTGCCGCCTGACGGTAAGACTAGATCGCCTGCCGATAGCTCAAATGGTCACTGAAACGCGTGATGAATCTTTTTGTGAAGTTTTATGATTTTAGGATTTTAATGATTTTGTAAATCTTTATTTTTACAAGAACTTGTAGTTGGCATTTATTTTGTGAATTTTGAATCTTTAGCAATGTAATAAATTATTTAATTTTCCCTGCATTTTGAAAGAGGAGTTGTTATAAACGTGGTTTTGTATTTATTTTATTTAAATTAATAATATTTGACTGAATTTTTATTTTATTTAAATTAATAATATTCGATCGGAATATTACAAAGTTTGTTTTGAAATTTTATAAGAATTGACTATCTGCTTATCAATCATATTGTTAATAATTATGGACGACGCAGTGGACGACGCAGAGTGTTAGTCCATAAACAGACAGCGTAGTGTTAGTCCATAAACAAACAGGTCGTGGGACTATTATGAATCTTATTTAGGAGTTTAGAATTTGTGTACTTCTTAACGAGAGAGTATATTCATGACTATATTATTATATATGACTATATTATTGATAGTTTTTCTTTCTTAATTCTAAAAGTTTTTATAAGAGAAAAAAATTATAATTTGAGTTTTTCTTTTATACCTTTTTCTTTTATGTTTACGTTCACGTTTGGTTTTTTTTAGTGAAATTCAAAATTGAACTTGACATGTTTATCTTTGTAATGGCTGAATAAGGTCTTTAAAACAATTTCTTTACGGGTTAGGAAAAGGAAAATTCATCCATCAAGATGATCCCTCACATCACTCTACTTTTGCATGGATTTACTTTTGAGGGATTAGCACATAGTCTTAGCTCACTACGACAATTCCTTTTAAGTAATGTTTTACTTTGTTTGCAAATTGGTTTTCAACTACCAGTTTCGTGCATCCTGGACAGATTAATTATGTTTTAATATATTTATAAATTAAATTACTCCATCTAATTATTTAAATTATTAATTTTTTATATATATAAAAAATTTCAAATATAAAAAGTTATAACTGAAAAAATCTATTCAAATTATTAGTTTTATATATATATATATATATATATATATAAAATTATAAATTATAAAATTATATTTTAATTATTAATTTGGTCTCAGCATAAAAAGCTAAAACCTAAAATTAAATTATTTAAAGGACAAAATTAAATCATAACCTACTATATATGATAGTTTTTTCACGATCATAAAATGACACATAAAAATTTAATTATTTTTAAAAATTTCTAAAAATAAAAAATTTCATAGTAATATGTACATACTCAGTGTTAACGTAAAAATCAAATTAAATCTCTTTAAATAATTAAAAATTAAATCTTTTTAATTAAAAAACCAAATTAAATTAAAATATAATAAAAAAATCAAAATAAATCAAATAATAATAAAGTTAAACATAAAACAATGACTCAGTGCAGAGAAAGAAATCAAAGAAGGTAAAAAATTTAGCCCATAACAACAACCTCTTCCTTTTTTATTCCATAAAACATAAAGTACAAGTAAAGTAAGGAAGACTCAAATGGGTTCCATTGGGTTATGATTTAGCCTGTGCCTGTAACTCCAAGATCTTGTTTGTCTTCCTCTTTGCCAGCACCAAAGACAGGACCACCTTTGCCAGCAGGATCAGTGACCTTGTCCTGCAATTTCTCCACCTGAATGCAACCTTGATCCTCCCGTGAACGTAACTCAGTCCTCGTCCTGTTCTCTCCTCCTCCTACCGACTCATATATTGTTGCCGTCTTTGACCCTTTTGGTTGTGCTCCTTGTGCCCCAGACATCTTTCTCTGATCTCTAATGTTTCTATGCTTATTTTTCACCTTCACATATCCGTATATATATATCATGGGAGGATATAGATCATATAACACCACCCTACCAAAATCAACCCACGTTGTATGCAACATGCCATGAGATTACACGTGTCTTATATTTGGTACTCTCACTCTTGTTTTCTGCCACGTTTTCTGCCTTTTTAGTATCTAGAAAGTCTCTGTCAAGTGAGTGTAGAATTTGATATTACTTCTATGGATTTACTGAACTTTTAATTCTTCTAACATATGTGTTTTTCAATTTTCTTTCTTTATATTTGTTTATAGGTATAAATACACATTTGGTACCCAAACTTTTTCAAAAAGTTCAATTTGGTACCCGAACTTTAGGAATGTTTAACTTGGTACCCCAATTTTCTAAAGAGATTCAATTTGGTCCTCTCCGTTAAGTTGGAGTTAACACCGTGTCCGTACAGGACACGTGTCAAGCCATGAAATTTTTATTTTTTTTTATTTTTTTTTTCAAAAAAAATAATTTTTTTTTCAAAATAATTATTTTTTTTTTT
>Ga0209589_1013229_pt1 | contig 10864 bp, 7 predicted proteins | sample CowpeawhiteBW_FD_187525 | JGI IMG/M metagenome (GOLD analysis project Ga0209589, IMG submission 187525) | Root nodule microbial communities of legume samples collected from California USA - Cow pea white BW (SPAdes) (version 2) | ecosystem: Host-associated > Plants > Roots > Nodule | place: USA...
TTTTTCTTCTTCTTTTCTTTTTTTTTTTTTTTTTTTTTTTTTTCCTTTTCTTGTTTCTCTTTTGAAGTCTATTCCCATTTACTATATGGATTATGATTCTAATGCCTTCTCGTAAAGAGAAACGCTCAAATATGCAAGGGTCTCTTTTTGGTGTGAGAAAAAGTAAACTGAACCTGAGTTTAATATACATAGGGCTCTAGATGGATACAGCTGAACAAATAAAAGACAAGTATGCTCCAACCGGGGATGCAGAGAACCCACTACTGGGAAAATTTGATAAGCCTCTACCATGTTTTGGCTGTGGAATTGGATGGTTCTCGTGAGTAATATTATGCATATTTACTCTTTCTCACTTTCTTCTGCTTGCATAGTTTGATGGTTGCATCTTCTCTCCTCTCTTTTTCTTGCCAGTCTTCTGCTAGGATTTGTTTGTCCATTAATGTGGTATTACGCTACAATTCTCTACTTTGGAAATTACTATCACAAGGATCCGAGAGAGCGGGCTGGCCTTGCTGCTTCTGCAATTGCTGTAAGTCCTGTGCTTAAAAATGAGTATGCATTTACATTTCAACTGTCAAAATTTCTACTTTACAGGTTATCTATATTTTCTATTGTTTCGTTTGCCGTGTCAAATCTTATATATGTTGTAGTATTTTGAAAAAAAAAAAGGTCTTGTTTTTAGTACATTTTTATTGGTATTGCAGGCTCTAGTTTTCACAACTGCTGCGGTGATAACAGTGGCTGTTATTGTCTTGTAAATTTTTCTATCAACTGATCTATCTCTAGCTAACGAGGAAAACAAAAATCACTTCTAACATCTGCCCCTACATGAGAAAGGCAAGCCTTATGAACCCATAATCAAGCTCTAGCGATCGCTGTTGATCATCAAGAAAAATATGCACAAAAGGTCCAAAGCTAGTTCCATTTAATTATGTGAACATAGAGCTGCTTCTGCACCCTTTTTGGAGTTGTGTATAGACAAGGAGGATGTGATGTAACTAGATTTTATCCAAAAAGATGGTTCAGCTAACTTATTTTGGTGTGTATGTTTCTTGGTATAGTAATTAGTTGCTAGCTTTCATTTATTAGAAGTGAGAATATACTACTGGTGCTGGTGTTTGACAATATGAAAACCTGGTGGGGTTTCTCATATTGTTTACGTTCAAGATGAGAAATTGCATATTTGCCAAGTACTTCGAGATGTGAAATATGCAATACATACAGTTGTTAAGTACTGGAAGTGTTGAAGCTTGTTTTCTTGCAACCAAAGTTGGTGTTTTGACCTTTTAATTCCAACCGTTGAATCTCAGCTATTTGTGACTTTTCTGATAACTTTGATATAACATTGTTCTGAAATCCGTAAAGAGCATCATTCAATTGTTTTCTTCGAATTCCAACTTAAATTCTTAATCATTTAAGTAGAGAATAAGGTGATGTATGGGAAAGGGTTTTAGGCAACCATAGAACATTGAAAATGTTTGATTTTAAAATTATAAAGGTTGGTAGATAGATTTGAGTAAAAGAATTAAATTCTTTAGTTTACAATGACGAGCAAATATTTTTTATTTAAAAAAAATAGCTAAAATATACAAAAGTAAGTTAAAAGTAATTCATATATTATAATTTTGTTGTTAGTAGAAAACAAAGTAAAATATAAAAGTACATGAAGCTTTCAATTTTACAAACTTCAGTTCTTTATAAAATTTGGAGATATGTATTTTATTATTATTAAGTATAATGTTTTTAAAAACTTTAGTGTTGAATAAAAGAATTAAAAGTTTAATTAAACTAATTAATGAGAGAAATGTACAAAGTCACAAAATAATGAAAACATATTATTATAAAAAAGATGTTGTGTATTAATAGAAATTATTATATTTTTTAAGAATAGGAAATAAAAGTAGTCAATGGTGTATTGAATGTAAACATCAATTTTAAACATTATTACATCTAAATTATGTTATTATTAATAACACGATTACATCATTATTATCCCTGTTAATATTGCTACCATGATTAGTATTTTTATCATGATTATTATTGGTTAATTAAATTAGAGAAAGTTGAATGTTAGGTCGTACTTGCCATCTTACATCAACGTATTTAATAATTGAAAATTTGACACCAAAGCGAACAAGATTTAAAATGATCTTTCATGTAAAAGGAAAGTGTAAGTATGTATGAAACACATGATTCTAATGGAATTATTTGTTTTCCTACCTCCCCTTACACTTATTTACCTAATTTACACGTTTTACTCCCTACCCAACCACACTCTTACAAAACTCACATAAAATTTATTGGTTTTTCTTGCTTTCTCATTGAGTTAAAAAATTATTAACATTATAATATAATTTTAATCAATTTAACCACTTATCTACCCTTATGAAATTAATATTTTTCATTGTCAAACTTTTTATGTTTCAGTTTTTGTTGGATCTTTAGACGAATATTTGTTTCAAGTATAAATTTTTTATATTCATATATTCAAAATTTAAGTGTGAATTTAAATTTTATATTGAGTAAAAATATACAAGTTAAGCAACACATAAATAAAGTTGTCAATTTTACCTACTTCATAGAACATGGTTTTGACTCAGGTATGTTAGAGTCAAAAAGTTTCATATGAAAAAGTTACAGGACAAAAGTCATACATCAAGGCTAATCCATGGATTTTCTTTTTAAACATGAAAAAAATATTAAATTTTTAAAATATATTATTAGACCTTTGAATTAGGTTAGTTTGTCTCGACTTTTAGTCTAAATAAGTCTGTGTCGATCTCAAGCCAAATCATCTAGGATTGACCTTCAGTCTAAGTTGACCCATATCGAACTTTAGTCTGGGCAGCTTGAGTTGACCTTCGACATAAGTCGGGTCGAAAAGTCTTGACCTTCGAGGGCTATGTTTTCTTTTTTTGCCCCCTCAATTGAAGCCCTACTAAAATGGAGATTATTGAAGGGTGGGCTAGGTTTGGTACATGGGCCATGGGTTAAGTTGACAACTCTATATATAAGGATAAAAACCTATAAACCCATTGTCTTAAGGTTTTATGTTAGAGGTGATATTAATCTCTTACGTGGGTTGGGCTGAGATCTCATTTATGTTGTTTTTTCCCGATAAATTTCAAATGAGGTACAATATTGACAAATCCTAGTTGTGAGGATTCCTTGTATCAAATGTCTTGCTGACAAGGGTCTCAAGCGCTTGAGGGAGAATGTAGTGATGTGGAAGGAACTTACCTTTGAAGGAGATATTATTTGCAATTCAAGTGTGAGTATAAGTCTTACATTAGATAGATATGAGAAAGTTGAGTTAGAAGACCCATAAATTTATTCTCTAGTGAATCCCCCCTCAATAGACCCATCAATATTTCATTATCACTTACATTTAGAATTTTAATAACTTTTTCTTTTAGGTATTTTTACTTTCATTTTAACATTCTTTAACTTATGTTTTAATAAATTAATCTTTCTTTTTGATCTCGAACAATTCTCAACTCTCTTTTGTTGGAGATCTCACATTGACTATAGATAAGATAGATTTACAATATATAAGTGAATGCAAACCACCTCAATTTATAATTCAATGTTGTTAGGTTGCGTTAAACTTAAAGTGTATTTTTTAAGGATGATATTGATCTATCCTAGGAAGATTTGTTGTTTGTTGGGTCCTGCCACCAATCAGACCACAATTAATATCCAGTTTCTCGCTTGAGATGTATATTCTTGGATATATTTTAGAGATCTATATTAAATAGAGACAAAAGTATAAGAGGTGCAAACATGAACAATTAAAGGATTTGAAAAACCTAAAACAAAATTATGAATGAAATATTTTTATTTACTAATAAAATTATTTATATTAAAATGCATCATAATTTTGAGAGACCTAAAATAAACTTAAAAATGAGACATTTTTATAAATAAAACAAATTATTATAAAAATTGATAATCACTCATGATAGTTTAATTAAATTTTTATTTACAAACATAATTTTATAAAAAATATTTGTGGAAACATATTTTTCTAGAAGATGTAAAACACAAGCTTTAACAAGCTTTACCTGTTGGGATCTTCAAACGTCTCTGATTACAAATTTTATTTTATAAATTAGTTTTGTAAGATTAAGTTAGGTATTTAAAATTCTATAGCCTTTATTATTCTTTATTTTTGTTATATTAGATATTTGATATGGACTAAGTATACAATCAAATCAAATTATAGATAGAGGAAAACTCTAACCTTACCTTTGAAAGGCATTTATCATGTATATTGAGTTGAAATATAAACACCCTTTCGAAGTGGTATAATATCTATCCTAATAAAGTTGGTTTAGACCAAGAACACACAAAATCAAAGTCATTAATCCTCAAAAATGAGATGCTAGAGCCTCCACCTCCAAAACCATTTGCAAATTACCTCTAACATCACACAACTCTGTTTTTTGGTCCTAATCTTTGCGCCGTTATCAAACTTGAGTATCAAAACGAACCCATTCTAGAAATCAAAATCAAAGATTGAACCATTTGAGGAGGAAAAGATACAATCATTTGCTAGATATGGTTTTTGAGAATGGCTTGTAACTCAACCTTAAAAATGAGTCAAAAAGTACAACGAACGAGTCTCCATTTTTTAAGATTTGGTTTGCTTTTGTATTTCTCTCATCAAACATATTATTTTAATGTTTTTCTCTCCCATCCTCCCTCATCTTCTCAAGGAAAAAGGTGGAAGAAGGAATTTTGGAGCTTTATACATAAGTTAAAAGTAAAGCGTGTATGTTTATAATTATTTTCTTTCTTACTGAAATCACTTGGTGGGGTGGTTTTGGAAAATATACTTTATTTCATCAGTACCTATTAACACAAGTAATCTCTCATTTTACGCACCGAGGAAATTGAAAGAAGAAAAAGTGTATTTTGTCATAAAGTAAAAAGTGGCATTACAAGTTCTTAAATTAGACTAGGATGAAAGATATACTTTATCAGATGATATAATAAAGGCAAAGAATAAAAAATGAAATTTTGCTGATTATTAATAAGAAGCTGTAAGTATAATTTTCTCACACAAGCAACAAAACTTTCAAGTTGTTTTGATACTTCCAAACAACAATCACAAAAACGCGCTTTCTTCCAATGTGCTCGTGTCAATCGTTGTTGTTTTTGGTTTGAAAACAAAACCTCTGTTTTCCATGCAAATCCTTTTTTGCTGTCTACATCCCTGTTAGTTGATGCAAATACGTCTCTGAATTATTATCTTTCATTCTATTCCATGCAAGGACGAAGAAATTAGAACGAGCATTCTCCAAAACTGACCCAATAAATCAAGGAAAAAAAAAAAGTTAAATAAAGTGAAGTCAAGGTCTTTGGAAACCTTGTTTCAAAATGCTCACATGCTTTACCACTGTTTTCTCTGTAACTAGGTTGTCACAATTCACTAAACGACAAACAACACGGTATCGCCAGCAGTTTCTATGCACGTTTTCACGATCCTAACCCCACCAATATTTAACCTAATGAATCAACCAAACCACAGAAAAAGCAGACACAAACCTCACACAAAGCAAAGCAGAAAAGAGCATCATCAATCAAGCAAAGCAAACTTTCAACTTCCACTGCCCCAAAAGACACCAACGTAAAACCACATCGTACTAAGTCATTATGGAACAAGATGGAGACACGTGGACAATGCCGCCGTTCTGGGCGGCGGAGCACCGAGACCGGCGCCGTCTCCGCCGCTCTTACTCTCTTTTACGCACCTCCACGTCCCTCCTCGTACTCTTCCTCGTACTCGCGCTGGTGTTCTCGCTCATCGTAGTTCCGACATTGCACTCGTTCGCTTCCAACATCTTTAAACCTCGTACGGTGAAAAGCAGCTGGGATTTTCTCAACCTCGTGCTTGTGCTCTTCGCCATTGTTTGTGGCTTCCTCGGCAGAAACACCACCCCCGAAACCCTTACCCCGCGTTCTCAGAGAACTTTTTCCAACCCTTCCACGCCGCCACCAACGTGGTACCAGTACGATTACTCTTACGGTCACACTCCTCGTCGATCGTTTAATAGGTTGAGGAGCTTCAGCTCCTACCCCGATCTCCGCCAACCGATCCCCGCCGATGAAAGGTTCCGGTTTTATGATGATACTTACCTCCTGCGGCATCGGCACCCGAGGAACGATGCCGAAGAAGAAGAAAAAGAAATAGGAATTGACAATGTCGTCACCGCTTCGCCGCAACAAGGGACAGAGACTGTTCGGAGAAATGTCCACCGAGCGTATCAGGTGGAAACTGTGGAGAAGCATGAAACGGATGATTTAGATGCGAAGATTTCACAATCGCCGCCGGCGATTCGAACGCAAGTTGTTCGGCGAAATGTCAACCGGTTACATCGATCGGGAGTCGAAGAGAAACACGAAACAAATGATTCATCTGTAGAGGATATTTCACTATCGCCGCCATCTTCTCCGCCGCCGGCGACGAGAACGCACGGCACGCGGAGAAACGCCAAGCGAAGTTATCAAGTGGAAACCATCGAGAAACTTGAAATAAAGAATTCAGATTCGCAGAGTTCACAACCGTCGCCGTCGTCTCATCCGCCGCCGAGGATCCGAACGAAGGGTGTTCAACGGAAATCCAAACAGGAAAGGGATTATTCGGTTGTAAAGAGTACACCGCCGCCGCCGCCGCCTCCGCCGCCGCCTCCGGTGGAGGCGAAGACGGGGCAGGGTAAGAAGAAAAGAGGGACTGCTACTATAGAGTTCTTGACATCTTTAAGAGGGAAGAAGAAGAAACCAAGGCAAAGAAGCGTTGAAAATTTTGATAGCATTCTGAATTCTGAAGCGTTATTGCCACAACCGCCTGCACCACCACCCCCTCCACCTAAAGGTTTTCAGAACTTATTTTCTTTGAAGAAAGGGAAACACAAAACCACCCACAATGTTGCTGTGGCAACAACAAGGGTATCAAACAAGAGGGAGTCTGGTTCTTCCTCTGGGTTGAAAGATAAAGTGATGATGGCCGGTAATGAGTCACCATTAAACCCTATTCCTCCGCCGCCGCCGCTTCCGCCGTTCAAGTTGCCAGGGTGGAAGTTCCGGGTGCAGGGTGACTATGTTAGGGTTGACAGCATTGGTAGTTCACGTAGTGGATCACCTGATCTGGATGAAGTTAGTGTGGACACACCAACAACAACTAGTACTCATGATGAAACAAGCCAAGTCAATAGTCCTTTTGCCAAACATGGTGAAGATTCTGCAAATGTGAGTGCACCCTCATTGTTCTGTCCTAGCCCTGATGTTGATACCAAAGCTCACAACTTCATCGAGAGCTTCAGGGCGGGTCTGAGAATGGCCAAGATGAACTCCATGAATGAGAGGCAGGGGATTGGAAGGTCCAATCTTGGGAACTTCACTACCCCATGAATGGTGAAGATGTTTTGCTTAGTTTATTTGATTTGTTCAACAGTTTTTTTGTAAGATAATTGTTCACACACACATACACAGGGTTGAAATTCGTATAGAGGAATATAGGACAGTGGTTTTTGTGTAAGAAAATTCTGACTTGTAGTTGTTGGAATGGTTTTCTTTGGTTGGAGTTGCTTATGCATTGCATTTGAAAATGGTCAGTTTTGGATGTTGAATTGACTGAAAAAGATTTTGAATGTTATTCCATGCTATTGTACAAAGTTATTCAGTTAATCAATGGACAGTTTTGCGTAATTCATTTTGTAGCTCACTGGATTTGTATTCGGAGTTGATGAATTCAACTGGAGAGAGTGTTTGTTCATGAATTTGGCATCTGCTGCATTTCAGAAATATGAGAAGGAAGAAGTATAATAGTGAGTTCAAATTCATTCCAAGATTTTGGGTGAAGTAGAAAGAAATGTGAAGGAAAGAAAGGAAGAGAGACAGGTAAAGCTTTTGTTCTGTTCTGAGTCCACAATTTTATTTTCTTTCACTCAGAAGCAAGATTTTAAGGTAAATTGGGTTTGATCCTTCTTAATCTACATTATATCGAATGATTAATAATGAACTCAATTATGCATTGCTTCAGATTTTTTTCCTACTTTGTTCATTTGTAATAATTGCTAGAATCGATTGATAGCATCATTATTTTCAAGCGTGAAGGCCAATCAGCGGAGTACTATTAATTGATTTAAATTATTACTACAAATGTTGATTGATTCAATTATTTGTTTTAACCAATTTATAATAATGGTGGAATTGCAATTGCTGAAAAATAAAAAGTAAAATTATTGTAAGAGAGAATTATATATAAAGATTTCTGTTAAAGCCTGTCATCTCTCAACATAAACCTTTTTCTCATCTGTTATGCTTAGTGGAAACTGTTTGTTAATAGATTTGCTTAAAAGGAAACTGAATTTAATTAAATACACTGTCATCTTATTGTAAATAATCAATTGTACAAAATGTATTAAATTTTATATGAATTATTTGAAAATTCAAAACCAACATCATGTATATTTACGATATAAAATTAAAGTTATACTCTATTTATAAAATACCAAACTTAACTTTAACGCAATAAATCATAATACACGTTAAACATGATTTTTTAACTAATTATTATTATTCAATTATTAATAGCATTAATATAGATATACTTAAATTCATAAATAATGTTGAATCGTAGAAGTTATCCCGAACCAAATGCACCTCGTTCTGATTCAGAAAAAACCTTTCTGGTTCGAGCCGAAGTCCGGTTCATACTCCAATCGAACCGAATCTAATTGTGCAGATTCTTTAACCGACCGAGTTTTGTTTTGTTTTATGGTTTGAGAACCAATACTTACCAGGGTTCTTGTATTCCTAAACCCTAGCTTCTGCAAAACCCTCTCTCCCCATGTCAGACCCGAAGACCCGGACCCGAACTTACGATCCCTACAAGGATCTCGATGCTCCAATTCGAAACCTCTACCACCTCCCAACCTCGCCGGAGTTCCTCTTCGTCGAAGAGGCCCGCCGCAAGCGCCGCTCCTGGGGCGAGAACCTCACCTTCTACACCGGATGCGGCTACCTAGCCGGAGCCCTCGGCGGTGGCGGCTCAGGACTCGTAGAGGGTGTCAGGGCCTTCGAGTCCGGTGATACAGCGAAGCTCCGAATCAACCGCGTCCTGAACGCGGCGGGACACTCGGGTCGGGTCTGGGGAAACCGGGTCGGGATACTAGGGTTACTCTACGCTGGAATCGAGAGCGGAATCGAGGCAGCGAGAGACGCGGACGACGTATGGAATAGCGTCGCAGCGGGACTCGGCACCGGCGCACTGTACCGGGCGGCGAGAGGGGTGAGATCAGCGGCGGTAGCCGGAGCGGTGGGCGGCGTTGTCGTGGGAATGGCCGTGGCGGGGAAGCAAGCGTTGAAACGATACGTGCCTATATGAAAGAAAGATCATCACGCGGTTAGAGTGCGAAACAGAAACTCTAATATCTTTTAATTATATCAAACTTTGAGGGATAAAGAAATAGCATAGATTACAGAGTTAGAAAATGATTGTAATAGTTATGGCAAATACGGTAGTGTTGATGGTAGTGACTGAGCATCTTTTGCAGGTTGCAGAGTATTGGTTTCATGCCATGTTTTTTCACTTTTACTATGGCTGCGGGTTCTAGTGTGTAATTTCTTGAGTCAACTTGTGATGAATATAGTTTGTGATGCCACTAAAAAAATTTGATTCTTGTGTGTTTCCTTGATCTGCCTCTTTTTATGTGATGGGTTTTACTGGATATGATTTTGAGTGAATACCAAACTTCATTTTAAATGTGGGTTTTTGTGTGACTGAGATATCATATCAGAGTTCATTCTAGTAAATTTCATTGGACTTATGGTACTGCATAAATATCTAGTTTCATCTGTGAGGGATGCGATCGAATTCTTACATATTTTTGATGAATTTTGGTATCTTTGAAGATATATTTTGCATGTTTCATTGTTTGTTACCTTCCTCAGCTCTCTCATTGCACATTGCAGCATTGTTACTTTGAGGATATATTAGTAAAGTTGATTATGGCTTGTAATTAGTGATGATGTTTACATGTGCACAAAAGAAGCAGTTTTGAGAGTCAAGAAAGTGTTGTGGTTATAAATGTGTTCTTTGTTCAGAAAATCAATGGCGCTGCTTGAGTTTTGATAAAATGGATTCCCAATTAAACCTACAGTAGGAGGGGAATTTTTATGAAAAGCTTGTGCTAAAGCTATCTATGTTCAGACTTTTTAGATGAAAATAAATTTTCGCTTAAATTGACACACTAATCTTTCCATGCTTCATACATAACAAATACTAGGAATGAGAGCATATTTTGGCTGATTCTCTTCCTCTATTTGTCAGTATTAGAGTTTTGTGTATCTAAATATATCTAAATATATTTAAGCAGTTGAAAAAGTAGTCTTCTTTCAACTAATAATATAAAATAAAATTTTATTATTTAATTATGTTTTTTGTGTTTAGTAACAATATAATATGATATCTTGATATGCAATAAATTTTTACATTTATATTTAACTTGTATTACTATTTTACTCGACTGTCAATAATCATATACAACTAGTTCTGGGCAGCACCCCATCAGTTCCTTCCAAAACAAAATTTTAAAAACATGATTTTCGAACAAATTTATTGGAACTCATGAAATTCAATTTGGAACCCGATTTCTCGAACGTGATTTTGGAAAAAAATTGCCTTTTCGATCTCTGCTATTTTATTTTAAATCTTTTCATATTATTATATTAATTAATTATTTTCATATATGTTTAAAATTTCAAAAGATAAAATTAAATTAATTTTTATTTTTAATAAAATTAAATAATTATATATATATATATATATATATATATATATATATATATATATATTATA
>Ga0209589_1013230_pt1 | contig 10863 bp, 5 predicted proteins | sample CowpeawhiteBW_FD_187525 | JGI IMG/M metagenome (GOLD analysis project Ga0209589, IMG submission 187525) | Root nodule microbial communities of legume samples collected from California USA - Cow pea white BW (SPAdes) (version 2) | ecosystem: Host-associated > Plants > Roots > Nodule | place: USA...
TTAAATCATCTTCTTCACAACTCAATGATGACAATCAATCTATGTCGGATAGCAGAGTTGAAATGGTAGGTCAACATAAGACAATTGAAACAAAAACACTGGTGTCTGAAACACAAGAGTTCCAAAAAATACACAGAAAAAGTGAAATGACATCAGTCCCACAAGCGATGGACCAAAATTTCTCACTCATTTCTTCTCCAAACATGACTCAGGTATTTATATATTTTATTTTAATCTTCTAAAAAATGATATATTGATGAACTACATGATGGAAGAAATAAAAATAACCATAACGAAACTTAACTTACTAATCAATCAACACAACTTTTGGCATTGTAAAGAGCACTGATGAAACAGAGGCAAACAACATTGGAAAAACTACGACATCAGATAAACTTTCAATACCAACTTCTGTTTTAGAGGTAATTAGAACTTCATCTCAAACTTGTATGGTAACTCCTTTGCATAAAATAAATCTGCTTATAATCATGGTAACAACTAAAATTGGTGAAATTGTTGTGGTATAAACACATGATGTACATTATGAAACAATCGTTTTTCAAAGCTATAACTTCAAAGATACACAAACATTACTTTTCCATTCGTGATGAATAGAATATTGAGGAAATAGGAAGACAAAGGAGCAGAGATGGACCTGCAGCAGAGGGAACTACAATTAAAACCTTGCCAATTGGTGTAGATAACATTAGCTTGGGTAGTGGTGTTACAATTCACAAGTCAAGCAGTGCAGATATACTTCCACAAGATTCCCAAGTTGAAAAAGATAATGAGATGCATGAAGACAAGTCAGAAATAGCACAATATAAAAATATCAAAATCCAAGAAGGGGTGAGCTTGTTGGATAAAACAAAGGAAATAGGAATTGTTTCAAATAATAGAGGTGCGGTTACTCCATGTTGTTGCTATCTTCTTGTCACTTTTCCATCCTGTATTTATATGTCCTTAAACTTTTTACAGCTTCTGCAGATACTCGTACAAGATTGGAACAGTACAAACACTTCGTTGATCTCAATGATTCACAAATTTCTCTGCTAGTGGAAGCGATAGAAGCATATCCTCATCTCTGGAATGCCTGTGAGAAGTTTAGTGATCGCTTTCAAGCTTGGATGTTGAAAACATTGGCTGATATGTTGTTATTCCTTCGAAGTGAAAGTGTTGGCAGCGTTAATCCTGAGCGAGAAAAGGAGTTCCTTAAACTATGTGATGAAGCTGTTCAACTTGGATTTGAGAGGTCGTGGGTTGATGATATGCGTCAACGTGTTGTGACAAGGGATCATAAGTTGGACCAAGCAAAGACACGAATTGGTGAGTTTGTTAATAGACATGATCATTTAACTCAGGAACTAGACAACATAAAGAAAGAACTAAGGATTCTTAATGACTTTGTTGAAGCTCAGACAAAATGTTTCGACTTTCTCTGATTTGGAAGTTCTAGTCAAACACTTTGGTTTTATGTATTTTATGTTTCTCCTTAGACATACATTTAGTCTTATTTGCGATTCTTCTAAGAATGACTCAGTTTCTGAATGCACTGTTATATGGGGTGTATAAAGCAAGATGTTTATGTTTATTATGTTGCATTTACCGTGCAAGCCTCTAATTCTTTCAGATGCTAGTTAATTTTTTTAGATGATTGATCTAAGAAAAATCTCAATCCGTAGAAGACTTGTTCAAAACATACAACGAGGCCCATACTAAACTACCCCTAAAACACCCAGTCAGAAACACAAAAAATCTCAAAAACAGAAGAGAAGAGTTACATTTAATCCCGGATCCTTTCATAATAAACTAGCCGACACCTTCTTTCACTATTAGAAAGTTTACCGGACCATCAAACCAGTGCGTGAGCTCTAGAAAATTTCGAATCATAAAGTTTATCTACCATTCATTTCTCCTCTGAATATGACAAGAGCATCGGTCACAGAAATAACAGAGTGAAGAAGAAAAAGAAGAAGCAACGAAAAATAAGGCCAAATTTAGATTCTCTATAAATTAATGTTTCTAAAACGAAATTATTACTCTTGGCATGATACAAATCAACAACAAACTGATAATAAAGTTTCAAGAGGGGTTCTTAGGAGGTGTGGCTGGCTTGGTAAACCAAGTGGTGTAGAGAAACTGTTTATGAGCCCCGACGTGGTTGCAAACGAGACGAACCTTCTGCCTCTCTCTCATCCATCTCAGCATGATTTTCATGTGATTCTTGCTTGTCAAATCTTTCAATCCAACTTCCTAAAATCCAACATCTCAACATTATTTCCTTTCAATCAAGTTTATATCAAGAAAGTAAATTACACTAACATCACCTAAAGTTTCAACGATTAGCATGAAAATCTCTTCATCTTTTTTTCTATTCATACACCATCTTCCTTAATTGTTCGAAAAACAACTTCCAGACATTACTTGTACATTACACTAGTTTCATAAAATGTTTGAAAAACATTATACTGTACGTCGGAATACTTAACAAAATACTTAATTACACTTCAGGTCCTGAGTTGTTGCAATTGCACAATTCTAGTCCCAGAGATTCAAATTATGCCAATCAAATTTCAAGTTATCGCAGATGTGCGACCTTAGTCTCTCATGTCCTAATGGTGTCAACTGAGTATCCTAGATATTGCAATTGTGTCCATCGAATCCCCAAACATTACAATTGTACGATTTTAGGTCTTCGATCAAATGTTACTTGCGGAAATAACTTACAACATGTCCGCTGACTTAAATCAAACAATTGCAACAATTGACACAATTAACCGAAACATCAAAAGTGAAATTCAGTCTTCAAAAAATCCATGCAATCTCGAAAAAACAGAAGAATATGACTATAGTTTACTCATGCCTACAATAATAAGAATGAAATTGGAGAGAATGAAAGAAAAGCCAGTGCACCTTGACGCGTTCCCAGGTGTTAGCAACGGTGATGGGACCATGCTCCTTGATGATATCGAAGAGGGTTCTGGTTATCGTTTGCCTCTGCTCCGGCGGCGTTTTAACTGCCACGGGCCCCATCTTCGGCTTCGACTTCTTCGCCAAACATCTAATCGCCGTCCCAAACATTACCTTCCTCAGACACAAACTCTATTCTGCAAAGCAAACACAAAATATCTATGAATCAATCAATAAATCTTCCAATAATTACATCATTATACAACTCTGTTTCCATGAACACACGATCATAGCATAGCAAGATTTCAAAACGATACAATGCTACGAAATCGAAGTACCCAAGCAAGTAAAGCTCGCTGTTGTCGTCAATCAATTTAGGGTGAACTGAATACTGAGCAACCTGTTGTGAGTCAAGACTTCGATTATGGGCCGCCTCTGATGGGCCTACAAAATTGTGGATTTTGTTATTAGGCTTGAACCATTACATGTGAAACGATTTTTTTCGCACTTCCATAATTTTTAGATGCACCCCATAACTTTTAACGTGACATTTTACCTTAAAGAAAATTATAATTTTTTGATATTCAACTCAAATGTTTTTAAATTAATTTTATTTTTAATATGATATTTTTTATTAAAATCTAATAATAAATTATATAAAGTTATAATTTATTCTAAAAAATAATTATTAAAATCACACGTGTAACTTTTGCATTAAAGATTCGATACATTTATATATATATATATATATATATATATATATATATATATATATATATATATATATATATATAATTACTTACACGGACGTGTATTAAGATCTGGTAATTTTATCGCACCATCTTTTTCCGTAATAAGATGTAATAACGAAATATTTCTTATTGGATATATGTGTACAAATGTTTTAGTTGTTATTGTTTGTAAGAGTTTTTTATGATGATAGAAACTGATAAAGAAGAATAAGAATAAAAAGTGTTAAATGAATTATTCTATGAACTAAAGTTATTTTTTAAGATAAAAATTAAAAGTTATATTAGAGGACATTTTTCAATTAGTTTGTGAAGAAGTTAGTTTTATTTTATAAAAAAATATTTATTCTGTTTATCAATTTTTTAAAAGAAAAAACACCCAAACATTATATAATTTCAATAAATTCCATTTTATTATATAACACAGAAATATTCTATATTATAATATAATTCTTATGATTTCATCACATTTCAATTAAGTTCAAATTAAATTCTTAATATTAAAATACGTTATTCCAAAAACTTTTCTGTTAATATATATAGTCGCTCTAAATATATAAACTCGGTTTGATGGTTGTTGCGGTTGATTTGGAAAAACGCATTAATCTTGGTATTAAGTAATCGAGCTTGTTATTGTTCCATCAAATCAAGATTAATTAAGACTCTTAAGATGCTTTTAGGTTTATTCAATCAAATCCAACTTGAATGGTTATTTGAGTTTTAACTTTTTTTCTGAATTATTTTATTTTCTATTTTAGTTTTATGCCATTTTCTTTTTGGCTGATACATTCGTCAGTTTGTTACTCTTAAAAAAAAAAAAATTAAGCTTCAATCAAACCAAAACTCCTTATAAAAAAACAATTAGACAAATATGATAATATTTATGAATGATCAATAGTTTATAAATAGTGTAAGAAAATTGTTCATTAATCACTGTATCATTTAGAGAAAATGTGAAATTGGAGTGCTAACGGATACAGATACCGTATAACAGATATTCGTATGTATATGATTATATTTACAGAATAAATATTTATTTAACGGGTAAGGTACAAATATGTGGCATGGACATTCCTAGTTCTATGGTAACAAAGGGTGTTTAAGTCTTTTCCTAATATTGTGGCGTTACAGTTATTAATTATGGGGTGCAGAGGCAATAGCCTCTTTCTATATGTTCTGCTGTATCTTTGAAAATTCAAGCCCATTTTATATTCTTTCACCCATCATTATTGCCATTTTTACCTTTCGCCTCAACGGAATTTTCATTCTTCTAACAAGATATAAACAATTCCGCACATTAAATCAATGCCTAACACATATTTTCAAATTAATCTGCAAGCTTATTTTATTTCACAAAAACACAAATGACTCATTCATAATTCCATTTGTTACTCACTATTGAAGAGTGACTATAAATTTTTCAATTACCATAAAAAAAAAACTAAAATTTTAATGTATATCTGAGTTAAAACAAATTATGAGGTGAAAAGTATATCAATTATTAATCAGTTACTTTTATAGATGATAAACTTTTTTTTAACACTCACCACCCGATGGGTTTATATATATATATATATATATATATATATATATATATATATATATATATAACATTAATCTTAGTTAGATATATAAAATATTTAATATTATTTTTATCCTTAAAATAATAATATTATGAACTTTTATTTTTATATAATATTTTATTTTATTTATTTTATCTAATATGAAATTTTAATTCATACTTAAATTAGTTTCAACGACAAAAATTAAAAAATATAATTTAAAATCATGGGTATCGGTGTGTTTGTGTTTGTTTATGTATTTTTTTTCTTTGCCTAATTTAGGTTTGAAGTCTTCGTAAAGGGTTAAGTGTCATTGCTGCCAGATTTGTTCCATGATCCTAAGACTTGACTTCGATTTTTTTTTTAATTATTGATTTTTCTATTGTTTTTTTTAATCTTTACTATGGATTCTTTTAGGTTGATGCATCTTTATCTAAATTTCATTGATTTTTTTTTTCGTTAATTAATGATCATTTAACTCAAGTTAATACGCTATTCAACGCGAGTTATGTGAAAGTTGATTAACTCCAGGATCGAATAGGAAATAAATCAAGAATATGAAGTGACGAGTGATTTGTTAATTTTATTGAATTTAACTATTTTTTAACTGTATATATTTTTTTCTTGAATTCATTCTGAATTTTTTAGAGTTAAAAAACGATAGCGAAATATATATTTATGAAGTTTGTCGTAAATAACAATTAATTATGTGGAGAGACTTATTAGGAAATTTTAAAATTAAAAGTTAATTAGGAGGTTAAACATCAAAATCATGATTGATTTGGCAATGAAATTACATGATTTATCAATAATGTTGCTCAAAATCTGAAGCAAATACAATTATTTATTTGGAGTGGCAAGTGGCAAGCCTGGCGCGTGTCTTGTGATGCAGAGGAGTCGCGTGGTGAGTGGCAGACGCGTTAACACGAAGCATGCAATTCTGAGCTGAAGAAAAAAGGCTTCTCCCTCTTTCTTCTGTTCTCTCTCTCTGACTTCCCACACCACACCACTCACTTTCTCTCTCCTTCTCTTCATGTCTTCTTTCTTACATCAAACGTAGATTTTCTTTTTTTCTTTTTTAATCTTTACCCGAGTTTTACTCTCGCAAAGTGGTAAGCAAAATATTTGGTCTATATTATTTATTTATTTATTTTGGATTTCTCCTTTAATTCAATGAATGGCCCTTGAGATCTTGCAATTGGAGCTTCCATTTTTGCTGCTTGTCCAATATTCTTATTCTCAGATCGACCCCTTTTCGGTTACTTAACTGGGGAAAGTTACTCATGAATTTTCTCCACTAAAAATGTTATTTTTTTTTGGTGGGGGGGTTTTGATTAGCTGTTTGACCTCTGTTCAGGTTTATTTGGGGAAGTTTGATTTGGGAAATGAACAAAGGACAGTCACCGGAGCCTCTTGATTTCTTCATCTGGACTGTTGAGGTTAATCATTTCTCTCCCTTGTTCAATCGATGGACTTATTTTCATTTGTTATTTACTTTCTAATAACAAAAACTTTTCCCTGTGATCTCCTTGATGTGATTTGCTCTTTTAACATGTAATTAGGTTTCTTGCAACAGTTAGTTTAACTATTGTTGGGTTCATAGCTTGAACTTTCTCCATGGTAGTCTTTTTGTGATGCTCATTTGTAAAAAGTAAAAGTGGAGATTTAACTTTGTTCTCATGTGTCGGAAAATTTGAACACAGTGTTGTCTGATCAAGTTGGAAATTTGGTGGATGATGTTCAAGTCCTTCTCAGTTTGGAAATAGTTGGCTAATCAAGCTTGTGCGTGCATTATTTCATTTAATTCTGAATCTCATCTTCTTTCTATTCTTGTCCCAAGTTGTCTGGTATTTACATATAGTCTTCAATTCTTGCCAGATAATTTTGTTCAATTCTTCAGTTTGACATTAGCAGTTTCTAAGATCATTTCAGAAGTGAGGGGTTTAATATTCTCTCGAGAAAATAATAGATTACATCGAATGCTTACCTACCCTTTTTTGCAGCACACCATAGGTGTAAATCTTCGTCTGATGAGTTCCCACTGCAAAGCTATATTCTTCTTTCTATGGTCTTTGGATTTCTGGACTTTGTTGTTGCAACTATGTTTTGGAAACATAGCATATGAAACTAGATTGAAATATTATTTTTATGTTGATTATGCCCTTAGTCAATGTTCCTCTTTCAGTGGTTTATCCTTGTTGTCAGTTACTCCGTTAAGTATGTTATTAAGCCCATACATATTAAGTGTAAACACTATAGATAACAGGGTATTATCTCGTAGTTCTCCTTTTATGTGTGTATCAAGGTCCCAAGATTGCAGTGTTATTTTACTCATGTATTGTGTATGTTTCTAGTTATGTGTTGTCTACATGCTTATTCAGCACTGTCTTACAGGTCTAGACTATTTAACGTAATTGATGCACAGTTAATAACTGATATTATCTAGTCTGGAATGCTTCCACATGTTTTCTTTTGATTCATTGTTGCTAACTGCATGATGAATTGTGAAAATTACACAAGAGTTATGTTGAGAACGATCTAAGCTTGGTGAATATAAAATCTGGGTGCTGTTACGCAAGTATATCATATAGTGCATCTCCATAGCAGAGTCCAAAATGTAACCGATCATTTAAACTAACATCTGAATTCCTGCTATCTCGTGTGTTTTACCAGGATGTTGGCTTGTGGTTGGAGACTATAAATCTTGGTAGTTACCGCCAAATTTTTAAAGAAAATGGTGTCAATGGAGAATATCTGGAAGGCATGTCCATGTTTACGACTGAACAGATCCTACGTTTTATAAGACGTTGCCACATGAAGTGGGGAGACTTCATCACATTGTGCAAAGAATTGAGACGGATTAAAGGTTTCTCTCTCTCTCTCTCTCTCTTCTTCCCCTTTTAAACAGTAAACAGACAAACACTTGCCAATAAACTCTCATTGAACATTTTCATTTTTACCTATCTGTTTTGTGCTCCTCCCCTGGTGAGGCATGATCATTGATGTTGTCACAATCATTTTCCGCTATTTGAACAATCTATAAGGAAACATGGATATACTAGAAGAATGATTAAAGTAGGGGTCTGGTATTGCTGTATTAGTGTGAGATATATCTAGAATTTTGATAACTTGTCTATTAGTTATTGGTACTGCTGTCATTTCATCACAGACATCAACCATTAAAGGGTCTCGTCATAGCACATAATTCTCTATATTGTGCAGCATCAAGACAAGCTGTGAATTACATTTTCTAAAGAGTACTCCTTCCTTATATATATGAGTTTTAAACTCTAAAATCATTTGTTTTCACATTCTTCTTTTCAAATTAGTGTTCCCGTTAAACATTTTTCTTTAATACATTAAACACTAAATATCATGGGTTTCTTCTCATTTAGTGCCTCTAAATATAAAGATTTTTCTACCTTCAAATGGAAAAAGGAGAGTTAAATTATATGCATTGACAGTTTTCACACAGATATCTAATAGGAATTTATCTATGATCACATCATTCTATTTATTAGCATGATCTGATGACATGCTAAATTCCCATCGAATGCTTATGTTAAAAAATTTACACTGAAAATACAGTAAAACTCCAAAAAACCAAACAGAAGACTGTGTCAGAGGAATCATTTTGGTAACAAAGAATGGCTGAATCAAATTTGAAATTAGTGATTTTTTGAAGGACCAAATGATATCATTATACAGGGTGAAGTCATCCAGAACATGATTGTCAAGACGTCCATTCCTAAACATGTGACATGTTTATATATAAGGAGACATGAAATGTACATATGCCTCTTGTGTTTGTTTTGTTGTGACTTTTCTTGCAAGATGATATATTCCTGTGATAACACTAAAAGAGAGAAGTGGGTGTTTACCCCAGTAAAGTTGAAGAAAATGGCTTTATCTGTTACCTGCTCCTAACCTCTGAAAGGCCATGTTGGTGTCTGTAGTGGCTTGTCTGAAAGGGGAGCAGAAGGTGCGGCGGCCGTGGTGGGCACCGGCATGCCTATCCACAGTGTTCTTAAAGGTTGCAAAATCCAACAGACAATCAAGAGTTGTTTCCCTGAAGCTGGAACCATGATACAAAAAATCTCTCCAACTGTACCAGTGTACGTATAGCAAATTTCTTTTTGCCTAGAAAACAAAAGATAGGAAAGAACTTTTTCTAGCCCTTTTTTATATATATATATATTTTTTTCTTTGGATTCCAAAACCTGGTTGTTTTTTCTCCTCTGGAGAACTGTTATGTTGTAGAAGATCCTTGTGCACTAATTTCCAGTGCTGTGTAATTATGTATTCTATTATATGTGAACGAAAATACTATATATGCCGTTTCTCTTCATCTTCTAATACCCCATATTTGTACGTCTTCATTTCCCTGTATCAGTAGTAGTTAGTTTCTTCATATACCAGTTAAATTATTTGATATTTTCTCGACACATGTGGACCTACAAGTTTTTAACCCTTTAATAAATACAACAATACAACGATGACATACAGTATCACTTTTTGGCAAAAGCACCATTTTGATGCAACTTTTTTTTAAAATTATCAAAATGGACAGATTTGGAAAAAGTTACAGAAGTGAACAAGTGCCAAGGTGATACAATGTCACTGTGAAAAAGTTGTGCTACACGACTTCAGTTCAAAGCATTTTAAAAATTGAAGTCGTGTTAAAAATTGAAGTTGTGTTAAGTTAACACAATTTTAGTTTAAAAATGTACTGAAACAATTCAACTTTATTAATCTTCTTTTGTTTTCATTTACTAGTTTTTGATGAGTTATAAAAAGTGGTTTTTGCGTTGAATGAAGAGATATTATTGATAATTATTTTTATTAATTGTTTTAATGTTAATGAATGAAAGAAAAAATTAGGTTAAAATACTCCTTTCGTCCATGTTTTTGTTGAAAAATCTCAAATAGGTCCTAAGATTTTTTTTAGTCTCAATTAGGTCCATATTTTTGAAAATGTGTAACAATTAGGCCCATTCCGTTAATATAGAGTTAACGGTGTTAAGGATATGTCACGTGTCAGCTTCTCATTTTTTTGAATTTTTTAATTTTTTTAATTTTAATTTTTTAATTTTTTTTAATTATTTATTTATTTTTTTTGAAAATTATTCATGTCACGTGTCACATCAATATTGTGCCACGTGTCAAGTCAGTAAGGTGACACGTGTCAAGTCATTGTTTTAATCTCAATTTGGTCCATATATTTGTTATTTTAATTATATTTCAGTCCATTTTTTTTTTAATTTTCAATTTCATCATTTCCAAATTGAGATCAAATTTAACTTTTATATAAATTTTATAATGATATTTTTATTAAACATTTTAATAATATTAAGTTTATTTTATATTTTATTTTAAAATTTTAAAATATCTATTTTAACTTGTTACAAAATTGTTTTAAATAATTTATATACAAATGTTAGAGTTGGTTTAAAATTAACAATTTTATAAACTTAAATATAAAATTTTAAAACAATTTTGTAAAAAGTTAAAATAAATATATAAAAAAAATTTTAAAAAAATGGACTGAAATGTAATAAAAATAACAAATATATGGACCAAATTGAGATTCAGACAATGATTTGACACGTGTCACCTTACTGACTTGACACATGGCACAATAC
>Ga0209589_1013234_pt1 | contig 10860 bp, 6 predicted proteins | sample CowpeawhiteBW_FD_187525 | JGI IMG/M metagenome (GOLD analysis project Ga0209589, IMG submission 187525) | Root nodule microbial communities of legume samples collected from California USA - Cow pea white BW (SPAdes) (version 2) | ecosystem: Host-associated > Plants > Roots > Nodule | place: USA...
GTGCTCCTAGACATGTAAAAGGGTTGAACATTTTGAAGTAAAAACACTCTTGTGTCTCAACCATTTGTGAGAGTTTCCTCCCTTGGGAGTGAATACTTTTAAGCCTTATCTTGCATAGCAAGTGGCTTCTAGCCTAGCCTTGTAGTGGTGTGCTTCTCACATTTTTACCATTTCTTTCCTTTCCATTTTATGTTTTCTTCTTCCTTTAATTGTTCTTGATTTTCTATGGTTTATGTGCTTTCCATTTTCCTTTTTGTTTTGAATCAATCCATCATCTTCTTCTATTGAGCTTTATGAAAGGAACCTTCACATCTAGATAGCTTGCTATCTTAATGTCTAGTAGGGATTTCACTTAGCTTTCTTAATCAACTCACACCATATTCAATAATCATAAAAAGGAACAAGATAATCCTTCATCAACATTAAGATAGCAAGTTATCTAGATGTGAAGGTTCATTTCTCAAGCTCATGAAAGGAAGAAGAGAGTTGGATTCAAGCTTAAAACACACACAGATTTAACAACACTTAAAGAGCAAAATGAAAGAAGAAACAAATAAAATGGAAAGCATAGAAGATGGCAATAGATGAAGCACGCCACTCATAAGGGGGGATCTTAGCCAACCAAACCCTAGAGATGAGTGATGGTGTCTCCACTTGCAAGCAAGATAAGACAAAGGTGAGTTCACTTCATGGAAGGAGAGCTCACGAAAAAAATTGTGGTTGAAACATAAGGTTTATAACTTCAAATGATCAACCCTTTTACAAGACAAGGAGCCCCCTTTAAATAGAAGTTCATAGGGGTCCTTTAGCAAATACATAAACATGAAAAGGATTAACAAGCAAACCCTAATATCCTAAGCCATAGCAACTCTCGGCCAAAAGGAGAGCATGTGGTTGGTGGATGTATTCCCATGAGGATTCTAGGCCAAAAGAGGAAGGAGACCAAGTAGCCTTCTAAGGAATAAACCAAAAAGGCAAAAGGAGACAAGGTACATGTCTACTTTTGCTTTTACTTTATGCTTTTTGCTTTCCTCTCTCTTCCATATCATCCATATGCTCCAATCATCATGTGCCACCTAGCATGCTCTACTTTCTCTTAATTACCTACAGAACAAGACAAACAAAGATTAGTATGTCAGTTTAAGTTAAGCTAATCTTGGTCAAAGGTCAACTTTGGGTCAAAGTTAACAAGTTAACCAAAATAAGTCAACTAAAACCAACTTAGGGAATTCAAACTAAAGTAATGCAAAACAAAGATAAAGGTGATGGAATAGAAGACTCCCCTCTAGATATGCTTCTAGTGATCCTTCTTGAGGGAGCTTCTAAGGAGGTGGCATGGTTGGTTACGCCTTCATCATCCTCCCCTTCTTGGAGAGAATTCGACCACGAATTTTTAAACCCTACATCAAAAGGAGAAAGGTCACAAACATTGAATAAGTTACTTATGTTGTAGCTTAGGGTAAGTCTAACTCATAAGCATTGTTGTTAATCCTCCTAATGACTTGAAAGGGGTCATCCCTTCTAGGGAGAAGTTTAGACTTCCTTTGAGTAGGGAATCTCTCCTTTCTCAAGTGAAGCCATACCCAATCTCCCTCTTGGAAGATGACTTCCTTTCTTCCCTTATTACCATCCTCTTGTTGTTTCCTAACTCTCCTCTCAATGGTTTCTTTGACTTGCAAATGCAAATCTTGGATGTACTTGGCTTTGGTCTCACCATCTTGGCAAGTCCATGCCTCATGAGTGGGTAGGGGAAGGAGGTCTAAAGGGGTTAGGGGATTGAACCCATACATAACCTCAAAAGGGGAATGAGAAGTAGTGGAATGCACAACCCTATTATAGGCAAACTCTATGTGGGGAAGAAGTTCCTCCCACTCTCTAATATTTTGCACTATCATACACCTCAACATTTGCCCTAGGGTTCTATTAACCACCTTGGTTTGGCCATCACTTTGGGGGTGGAAAGTGGTGGAGAAAAGAAGCTTGGTGCCAAGTTTCCCCCACAAAGTCCTCCAAAAATGACTTAGGAACTTGGAGTCCCTATCACTCACAATGGACTTAGGCAGACCATGTAGTCTCACAACTTCCTTGAAGAAAAGATTTGCAATATAAGTTGCATCATCAATCTTATGGCAAGGAATAAAATGGGCCATCTTAGAGAATCTATCCACAACCACAAAAATGGAATCCTTACCTTTTTTTGTCCTTGGGAGGCCTAAGACAAAATCCATAGAAATGCCAACCCAAGACTTGGAAGGGATGGGCAAGGGGGTATAAAGACCATGGGGTTGGACTCTAGACTTGGCTTTCATGTATGCTATGCAACTCTTGCAATGCTTATCTACATGCCTTCTCATGTGAGGCCAATAGAAATGCTCTTTCAAGACTTCCAAAGTCTTGTTTGGCCCAAAATGCCTCATCAAACCTCCCTCATAAGAAATGAATTTTGTAACATTTGACTTCGTACTACTAAAAGATTTAGTGGAATACTTAAAAAATAGCCTAAAAAGTGAAATGAATACTAAGATAATTCGTTTATATAGATCGTTTCTAGTCCAGCCCAAATATCAAAATGACATTGCCATAAATATATAAAATAGTATTTCCATTTATTAATCAAAAAAGGAGTATTCTTTAAAACCAGAATTGATTTTCCTTGATATCTAACATAATGGATGAAAATATCCTTAAAGAAGAAGAAAGTATATGAACAATTCTTAGTAGATACTTCTACAAGATGTTTTCTTTTTTCATAGAAAAAAAATTCGCTAAAAAATCGCGAAAATGTTTTAACTGTAGCTGAGAGGATTTGTTACATAGAAAAAGAAATATAGATTCATATTCCCATACATATAAATTATATAGGAACAATAAAATTCTTCGATTCCTTTTTGAAAAAACAAGTAAAAATTCATTTGGGGAATGCAAAGTCTTTTACCCTTGAAAAGATATTGATTGAGAAGGTAAAAGTCTTTGTAAGTCCCTTGGTGGCATTCACTAAGAATGGGGAGAAATCAACATTCTTTGGATACAACTCCTTAATATGATCAAAACTAAGAAATTTAGTTTCAAGAATGGAAAGGAGGGAATGCCTTCTTGAAAGCGCATCCGCCACAATATTAGCCTTTCCTTGCTTATGTTTGATCACATATAGGAGTTGCTCTAAGAACTCTACCCACCTAGCATGTCTCTTGTTTAACTTGTCTTGGCTTTTCAAAAATTTGAGTGACTCATGGTCACTATGTATCACAAACTCCTTTGAAAGAAGATAGTGTTGCCAAATTTGCAAATCAAACTTTTGGTTGTTGGAGTTCTCACTGCCAACAATTCAGACTCCATTCCCTAAATATAGATGCTCATTCAAGAAGCAATCAAATACAATAAAAAGGCAAACAATAAAAAATAGAAAACACAAATTTTTTGAATAAAAATACTTTGAACTCAGCGAAAAACATGAAAGAGGCTACCTTGAAAAGATTTAGTTGGAATCATATTTATGAAGAATGACGCAACAGGTTTAGGTTTTCAATGAATATTATTTTCATTCAAAACCCTTTTCTTTTGTCGTTTCTCTCAACCAATGACCTCAGCTGGGATCATGGGATCACTATGAAAGAACCAATTTACTATTGCTGTCTCTATCCCAACTCTTCATAACAAAAATTTAGTCTTGATTAACGTAAATGTTAAGGAGAAACTTGTTGAATGATTCATTATTTGTCTATACATTAATTAAATGAATGTAATTATATATTAGACAAATTTATTTATATATATATATAATTATTTTATTTATTATTTAGTTAGATAAGTGCAACAATATACATTAAACAAGTTTGTTCACATATATTAGATGAGTCTATTAATATACATTAGACTACTCTATTCATTATCTAATTAGACAAGTCTTATGATACATATTAAATAAATCTGTCAACATAATAATTAGACAAGTTTAACAATATACATTAGATGAGTATATCAATATATTAATTAGACATTTTAACAATATCTCTTAAACAAGTTTGTCGATAAACTAATTATGCAAATCTAAATATACACATATTTTATATTTTTGCACATACCCTATCTTTTCTATTTTTATAAAATCTACTCTTTTTCTTTATCGGCAAAAATATTTTACATACATGTTAAGTTCTAATTTATAAATCATTTTTCACCTTAATTTTATTCAAATCTTAATCATAAACTTAAAAATATTTAGTATTTTTTTCCTCAACATCTAAATCTCTTTCAATATAATATATATTTACTAAAATAAAATAAAAAGATACAAACAAACTCTTGCGGAGGCTAAGTTTTCTTAATAATTTTTTGATTGGTTTAACAAGGATTCGAGTAAAATTACTTCATATTTACTTCAAATTTGAAAAAACAATTATCATAAAATTAATATGAAAATTAAATATAATACATATAATATTTTAGTACAAATTTGTATTAGTATAAATATTTAAAATAAATTATAAATATGTTTCTAAATTATATTCAATTCATTCACCATAAACTACGGTATAAGACTTTAATCTTATTTTATTTCAATAACAGAACTAATTATAAAAATTTAATAATAATTATAAATAACCTTGGTAATAATTTACGATGAGAAAATTTTAAAATTCTAAAAAAATTTACATAGAAAGTGTTTTCAAATTTTTTATAAACAATATTTTTTTGTTATTAAGAAGATGTCTGTGTTAGTATAAGTTTTTGAAAAAAATTATAAATATGTTTGTAATCTATTTTTACTTCACTTCATGATAAATTAAAATGCAACATTTTAATATTATTTTATTTCAATTTTAAAAATAATTTATGGAAGAATATTTACATGATAAATATATATTTAAAAAGTATTTTGGTATTGATTCAATAAATTTCAATATAAATATTTATAACAAAATAAAATAGTTAAAATGAATGGAGTTTATATGGAAAAAGTTAAAGTTCATGTGTGTACTTTGGTTATTTATAAAGTTAATTAAGAAGATTTCTATAAAAGTTATACAAAGGCCAGAGACAAATGTTAAAGAAGTCTCATGTCATCATATTAAGTCTAAGAGTATAACTTATTATATATATATATTTATCGATCATCTTTACAAACACACATTTTCTTTAAGATGAAATCTTGCATGGTATCATAGTTTATATAATAGTGAAAAGTCTCACATCCATTGTTTTTACATGAATTAACTAGTCGACGTCGACAACGAGGTAATATAAATTTAATCAATATTGTACCGCATCTAACCAAACTTGACCAAATAAATAAACAATGTATATATCAAGGCAGTCAAGTATTCAGTCTTGGCCGAGTCAGCCTAACTTGTACCGGTTTTAACCTATATCTCTAGAAGAATAACCTATACTTCATGTAACCTCAGATAAGTAGTCGGTCCAGGCCGGCTACTCTAGCAGACCCGATAAGATTAAAGCCCAGGCCGACAACTCCAATAAACTTAGTGAAAATATAATTGGACAAAATAATGATAAGTATAGGATAAGAGTAGAGGTGTCAATTTGGCCTATTATATAGGATTTGATTATGTTCTATGTGGATTGAAACAAAAAACAACCCAAAACAAAAACACCTACTGAAAAAGTCCACAAGATCTAAAAGTCCACAAAAGTTGTCGACTCATATCAATCTTTGACCTTGACCAACCTATCTAGATCCTCAATTAGAGACAACTCATTTTTATGAATATTTATTTCGATGGAATTATACTCACCTTAATCCTAGCCCTAACCCGCTTGATGGTGGATTTTGGAGGTTGAGATTTTTTTTCAGTCCTCATTTGGAAGTTCCTAAAAAGAGACTTATTTAAATGTGGATTAGAACTGGTCCATGGGTCATTACCAAATTAACACCTCTAAACAATAAGAGATAAAAGCCGTGATTCATAAACAACTGAGTGTGACTATCAATTAAGCCCAACGAAAACATTCTTCTTGTTAAGATAACTTTCACTTCCAATCATATCTCTCAAGCATCACTTTTTCACCATTTCTACTAAAAAAGTGATCAAAACCCATATACATGTAGATCGATACAAGCAAGACAAAAAAATTGTTAGATATTTGAACCTGTGTTATCAAGTCCACTAATAAAAAGTTGGACTTGTTAATTAAAAAATAATTTACAAACTTAGATGAAAAGGATTTAAAATAATTTTACGTGCATGATATGCACAGGTAAAAAGTCTTTGAGTGATGGAGTATTAATATTGTTTCCTTCTATAAAGTAGTATTGATTCACATGAATAAATTAGTAGTTGTTATTTTAAATTTTGACATAATAAATTATTCAGAATAATCTAAAATATGAATAGTTTTTTTTAATTATCATGCTTATGAAATAGTTATATATTATTACATAATGACAATTATTGAATTTGTTATAATGTTTAAATCATAGTTACCAACTATTTTTTAATTGAATTATTATTTGTAATAATTTTAGAATTATTATGCTTATGAAATATTTAAATTATTTTTAATTGAATTAATTAGCTTGCATTTAACTAAAGAACTACATATTTCAACAATTAGCATTGAATTAATTAACTTGCCAACATAGCATGATATACACTTTATTTTATTTGTTCTGAATTTACGGATATGTGACTTTTTTTCGCTCTAACAGATTTCGGATTGAAATTTTTCTATGGTTGATCGTTTTTCATTGAGGCTTGAGTAAATATTTTTTCTGTTTGTGTTTTTTATGTACACAAGGAGTTACATATAGAAAGATTCTAACATTTGTAATGATATTACGTTTTCTTTAAGCATATAATTCCATTATTAGTGTAAGGACATTTATAAAATTTATTTATACTACATAGTTCACTACGTTTAAAGAATCCTAAAATAGATATTGTCCGAGTTTGAAATTTGGTATTTTGTAACCTTCCAACAACTACGACCTACCCTATAACCCGCCAAACCATATCCTAGCACCCTAAGTATTCACTTTTGTTACCGTATTCCAGAAGACCTAATTTAATTTAAGAAAGGGTGAAATATGTTTTTATCTCTTAATTTTTTAACTTTCAGTGAAAATTAGATTTAATTCCTCTTTGAAACTTTGGTTTAATTTAATCTCACATTTTTAAAAGTATGTGGATTTGGTCATTTTTCATCTAACATTGATGTGAAAATATGTCAACACGGTGTAAACATCAAATGTTATCCTAAATCATATTTGAAACGTCAAATAAACGTAACAAAATTAAATTTGGTTAAAAAGACTAAATTCACACATTTCTAAATATGGGAACTAAATTGAGTCAAAGTTTCGAAGAAAGACTAATTTAAAGTTTCACTGAAAGTTAAGGAATCAAAAACATATTTAATCCTTTTTTTTTTCTACAAACCTCATCCTTACATGAAAAGAAAATGGTTAATTTAAATCAACCAAAGAGTCTTTGGTGTCTGTTTATGTTTTTAATCTTTGTAACAAACTCTTAATTCAACATATATACTTTATTCTTGTAACAAATTCTTAATTCAACATAGATATTGGATTATCTTGTGATCGATATTAGAACACAGAAGAAGTTGTGACAGGTAGGGCTGGGGCAAATATACCAAACTGCACTGCACTACCAAAAGCTGCACTGAACTAAAAAAAAATAGTTAGCATGAACTGTACTGAACTAAAAAATAGTTCAGACAAACTGAACTGAACTGTTTTTTTGTCTAATAAACTAAAATGAACTGCACTGCATTGAACTGTGCTGCATTATAATATGAATTGAACAGTTGTATGAACTGCACTACGTTTGAAATATGCTTTACTAGTTAACTTGCAAAATCTCCTGATGCATTCAATGTATTTTCACTTGTATGTTAAAATCTGAAAACTGAGAATGAGAATCTCAAAAATATTCTAAAAAAGTTAATGGTCTCAACTTGATTTTTAAGATAATTATTATAAATTTGAAAATTTTGCTATATTTGTATAATTATAATATTTTGATGCAGTTAACTGAGTTCATGAAGACAAAGTCCACTAAAATATTTTTGTACCCCCACTAAAATGTGCATATGCTTTAGAAAGCAATTAATTCAAAACAAATATAAAAATAAACCACCAAACCAGATAGCGAATAGATTATAGGAGTAACTTATCAATTGTAACCCAGTAAACGGTGAGTTTGGGCATCGATGCAACAAAGCGCAGTTCTGTGAGTTTGGGCAGCGACGATGCAGTGGATAGCTTAAGACAGTAGACCAATGTGAATTCGGCAGCTTCTATTAGTGGACAACGGTTACAATTATTAGACAATTAACTGAATTTAATTTTTAGGGGTTCAGTTTTTTTAAACTGAATTATAAAATAGTTTAGTTTAGTTTTTATTAAGTGTAGTTCAGTTCTTTTAGTTTAATTTACTGTAGTTAATCCAAAGTTCAGTTCAATTCAATTAATTATGGCCAGCCCTAGTGACAGGTGACATGAAATAAAATCTTGTCAAATTCTCATGGAATTCAAAATAGGAGAAATATCTTGCAGCAAGTATTTTTCTATGTTTTTTTTTTTTTTGTAATTCATAAGTTTTCATTTTGCATTTTGGAATGTTGATATTTAGAATGAAATTTAAATTTTGGTAAAAAAAATGTAGAAAATGCGAGAAATTAAGAAATTCAGTTTATGACATGATAGTTGTTTAGTGTTAAAACCTGATAGTAATTACTTCTGATAGTAATTACTTCTTTATGGGCTCAACATATATGACCGCAATCAACGCAAGGCACAAAAGACCATTGGATGAAAGATTATGATATTTATTAGAGTTTCGTTAATTACTATAAATAATTTTGGACCCAAATGTAGTGTTATCCTATCCTTATTTATATCACTTTAAACAGTAAATTAGGGTAATGAATGAAAATAGTCGGGTTTGTTATTTCTGTCTTTTATGTTCAATAATTCTTTCTAGGATAATGATACATGTTGTCTAACAATTTCCTTCTTTTAAATTGAATAATGCAATTTTGAATCATACTTGATAATTTACAATCCATTTCAGCTTATATCAATAGTGTTCATTTTATTCTTGAATTTTTACTTGAATGGGCTTGTGCCAAGTAGGTTAGGCCTAGTGCAAAGATGATTAGAATGTGCCAATATCCATATTAACCTTCATATTATTTAATAACAATTGTAATTCTGAGATGATTTCTACGATCATATGTGATCTTGATTTTCTCTTGCCCACTTCCAAAATATAATATTGGAGACAAATATATGGACATGAGTGAATTATCAATATTTGAATCTAAACTCATCTAAATACTTCAAATTTTCAAAAAAAAAAAGTTAATAAATTCATCTAAATCCATTCAATTTCTTTTCGTTTTAGGTCAAAGCAAACAAGTGTTACAAGTGAGAATTTCTCTCATAACTCTTCTTGAAATTTTTTTCTAACAAAGTCACTAATAAAAAGACTCGCTTGCCATGAGAAAAATTAATCAGTACAAAATTTTATAATTCAATAATTTTTTTAATATGAAATATCTTTTATTTTAAATTGGATACTCAATAGATTATAACTTTTACTATTTTTTTCTCTATAAAAAATATTTATTTACATTTCATCTTTATTGTTATTTAATATGGTTATTATGTCTTCAACAAATTGAGAACTATAGGGGTTGAAAAAATTGGTATATAAAAAGAACTAAAATCAAAATATTTAACTCAGAAGGTAATTTTAATAATATTACCATGTATTAAAAAAATGTTACATATAATAATAAGACATAAAAATTAAGTAAATTTATTTTTTAATTAAAAATACTCTTACAGCCCAGTGTTCAATAGGTCCTAAGGGTCTGGGCTAGGGCCCAGACCCACTTACAGCCCAAACTAAAGCCCAAGCCAGGGCCCGGCCCATGGCATAACCAAACATGATTAATACTCTATAAATACACGTGGACCCCAATAATTAAAGGTACGCATTCATTACTCCATTAATCAATTATTTGACCCTTTGAGAGCTTTGACTTACTTGAGCTTCGGAGTCCCTTCTGCAGGTAACCCCTTCTGGGTCCAAGCCGACATGTATCAACCGGGAAGAGGCCAACTGAGGAGATAGCGGACTACATGGGTAAGGTGACACTTGTGCCTAACTTATCTTGTTTGTTCTCTGCAGGAACAATTGGCGCCCACCGTGGGGCACGAGACGAACACCTTTAGTACCCATTTTTCTCCGAAGATGGTTTCCACGCGCAGTAGAGCTGGAGTGAACAAGCAGGCGGATGCTGGTCCCTTAGGACCTATTGGCATCACCCCGGACCTAGCCGCCATCCTGGACGGCCAAGCGAAGATGCAACAAGAACTAGCAGATCTGAAGAAACGTAGCGCTGATGAGATGGAGGCGCTGCGGCAAGAGAACTCTCACCTTAGGCGAAAGATCGAAGTTGATCCCACCCTGAAGGGAAAGGCCAAGGAGGCGTCTGAGGCTGCAAGGTCCCCGGCCTTCCAGCCCATAGAAGAGGAAAGCGAATACAACCCCACCCCTCACACCTTCACCACCACCCAACAAACACCCATTCCCTCCACCCATCCCACTAACTTCCCATCCACTCAACCAGGGCATACTACAGCCCCAACCCCTGCTGCTACTCTCCCCACCACCCACATCCCCTACAACATACCCACCACTGATGAAGGATTATCTTGTTCCTTTTTAAGATTATTGAATATGTTGTGAGTTGATTAAGAAAGCTAAGTGAAATCCCCACTGGACATTAAGATAGCAAGCTATCTAGATGTGAAGGTTCCTTTCACAAAGCTCAAGAGAAGAAGATGATGGATTGATTCAAAACAAAAAG
>Ga0209589_1013235_pt1 | contig 10859 bp, 6 predicted proteins | sample CowpeawhiteBW_FD_187525 | JGI IMG/M metagenome (GOLD analysis project Ga0209589, IMG submission 187525) | Root nodule microbial communities of legume samples collected from California USA - Cow pea white BW (SPAdes) (version 2) | ecosystem: Host-associated > Plants > Roots > Nodule | place: USA...
AATAAAAAAATAACAAACACAAATGAAAGGGATGAAGGATTAGTGAACTTCCTTTCTAAACATGCTTAGTCTTCTTAAGCATGTGCCTCCATCCTTGGTTGGGGTCAATCCTTCATCACTTACTACCTCACCACACACCCAGAATTCATAGACTTAGTATAAATAAATTCCTACTTCAACATAAACCCAACAGTACATAAACAATATAAACAATAAAGAAAAAAGGGTTTTAAATAGTAAAATAAATAAAAACAAAAAAACAAAAAAATTATATAAAAGGACAGGTTGATTCTCCAACTCTTCCATAGTTGAATTCTTCACTAGTTATTATATGATAATCATTCATCTAATTTATAAACAAAGATCTCACATTAACTAAACAAGCGTAAATTAGTATATTTAAACTCTCACTTGTTGCAATATTTACAAGTGATTCTTACTCTTTTCTTTTACCCATGTAGTTAAGCAAAAAGTTCTATAAATTTGAATTAACCAACCTGGAATTAATTAATTCATTTAGATTTCCACTCATTCATTTAGTTAAGCAACATTTTAGGATTAGAATGAAAACTTTAGTTGTAGAATGAAAGATAATGTTTGTTCATTTTTTATAGTATCATTATTATTTTTTATATTTTTTAAATGTTCATTATTAAAAATATTATTGAATTAAGAAATTATATACTTGGATACTATTAATAAAAAAATATTTGAATTACGATATTTGATAATACTTGTAGTTATAAATGTTGTAATATAATGTGAATTGTGACATTTTTAAGTGCAATTATTTTTAGTACATTTAATTTTACTTAAATAATTAAAACATTTTAACTGTTGAAATTTACCCCAAGAAACTACCACTTTAAATAATGTAAAAACTGGAAATTGTTACAGTAGTTCGCTTGAAACCACCTGATGAGTCATTATTTTCCCTTATTCCATTGCCTTTTTGTACCCATCTTGATGGTTCTTTAGTGCTTAAGTGTATTTTGTTAGTGCATTTTTCTCAATTGGTCTTCATTGGAACATTATTCTGAATTTTGAGTAATTTGACATTAATTGGTCTAATTTTTGTTTCTAACTATTCTTAGGTACTTTGTGGAGCAAATTTTGGAGCTTGGACACTAATCTTAAGATGAAGAGAGAGTTGTCATATCATTGCCCTGTCTGTGCCATGTCAATGAGCTTGTTCACGTCATTGAGCCAATATTTAGTGGTATTTTTGTAATTATGCTGAACAGAATGATATTTTTGTAAATACTTTGGTCTGTGGTGATGTGACCACGAGTTTTAGGTCATCTTCTTCATGGGGAGCCACCATCTTCTACCACCACACTCCATTTTTATGTTTCTTTGCTTTGTATGGTGACCATGGAGGCACCCACTAATTTTTAGACGTTTTTCCACTTTGAATTAGCACCCATTTGGGGATTTTGACGTTCTTGCACCTTGGAACAGCTTGGGAATCATTTTATTGAAGTATTGTTAAGTTTCTCCTCTATTTTCGTTTATAGCTCTTTCATTGAAGCATTTTAGTTTTCGTTTATGCCATTTTGCGTTTTTATTGTTGCCATTTGCATTTTACTATTGCTTGGTGCATTAAAAGGATGAATTTGATTAAGGTTACATTCTTTTGCAGCTCCATTTATATGGAGAACTAATTTTGTGATTGACTCCCTAAAGAGAATGCATGAGCTTTGAAGTTCTTTGTCCATAATGTTGATTAGGTTCTGTTTTGGTTCAACTTTCGTCTTTTAATCTCCTAGGATAATTCAAAATTTGTATGTGCTTAATATGCAGTGGATAATTTGGTGTTTAAGTGAATTTGTATTCATGCTTAATGAATGTGGGTCGCTTGTTCGGTGGTAAGATTAATTTATATGTGTATAGCTTTAATGTATAATAAAGCTTTTCTTAATATTCGCTTAGTTGATTGGGAATAATTGCATTAGGAGTTAATCTAACAGAGCTTGAATACTCGTGTCTAATGATATGTGGAAGTGCATTTGAATTAGGGAATTAACACGTTTTCATTGTTGCTTGATTGAATTAAAAGTGTGATTTTGAATCTGCTAAACCTCCTTTTTTGTGTTGAATTCCATCTGGAAAGCTTTGAATGAAAGGTTTGGTCACAAGGAGACGACCTCGAGTTAACTCCTGAGTATTGCATTTATATCTTATATTTGGTTGGGTACGACCTCGATCACCACCATATTATACTTTGTGACGACATGGATATCGATGATATTTGAAATCGCCACAGACATAAATTGTGGTGGTTAAAACTGTCACATTTTATGAAAATAATCGTCGCAATTTACACTAGTCTTTTGTAATGCATGTCAAGTATTGCCCATTCGTTTAAAGAAAAGGTTACTAATAAAATGATAATAATTCTAACTAAAGAAATAATATTAAATAATCCTACAATACAAGCCATATGGAACCACTAGATCCATTAGATGATAGAATTAAAAGGGTGCATTAAACGATACGTGTTGAACGATATAGGTATTAAACGATATCATTACACAAGTATAGTGAACCATAGATTACATGCGCCTAACACTCTTTTTCTTGTCTTGAATAATTTTTTCTAGTCTTCCAATTCACTTAGGATTAAGCTTGGGATCTTAGCTTCTTTTTGTTACTAGAAAATATCCAATTCAGTCATGTTTGCATGATCTTCAGGATCATTAAACAATTCATTATTGTATCATCTATAGACAATTTATGAGCTTGCTTATCTTCAACTACACAAAGCATGGGTCAGAATGCTCTAGAACAATATATGCAATTATATAACATAAAAAAAATTAACTCATAGATGATTCATAAAGTCGTCTAATGGATTTCAACATAATAGACTCTTTAATTAGACTCTTCTTGCTAGAGGATGTAGCAGATATCATTTGCTTAGAACAACTTTTTTCTAACAAGGATTAGAAAAGCATATTTTAGAATATAATTTCATTTAAAGCTCATTTTACCCCTTTTGGAGAAATCCTACTTAAAATAATATATTTAAATAGAATTATTATACAATAATGGTAAGATTAAATGATGTATAATTGTATAAAAATGCACCTACCAACACTCGCAAAGTAAAAAATCTACTTTCATAGACCATCATTTTATGAATGGCTATTCTAATGTTCTTTTCTGTTAGTCGACAATGATTTGGTTGCGACATTGTCATTTGCGCATAATTCATTTACCTCATACGATATTCCCTTTTACGCAAGTTAAGATAAAAGTAATTTGACCTAGGCATGATAAGCTAATATAAGAGTCAAAGTTCCATCAAATAGAACTATGAATTCAATGTTGTAGTAGGAGCATTTAATACAACCTTAATCGTCTATGAGGATGACCATAACATGTGGAACAGAGAACATATCCATGTCTTATTGACTAGAATAGGATTCATAACAACTCTTTCTTATATGCTTATAGAAGATCTCTTTAAAGAAGAAATTCGACAAACTTATGATCTTATGAACAACGGTAAAATTTAAATATTAAGCTTGCAAATTTAACTCATTAAATGAACTTGTGCTCTATAGTTATCTAAAAGAGTAAAACTTATCTTCTATACCTCGTAAGACACAATACCCCTTTATAAGAAGCAATTTTGTGATCATTCAATCACATTATCTTGTAATCAAGTATCTTAGCCAAGAGTGATTATGTTTCAAATAATATTTAGTCTTAGCTAAGAATGGTTATAGTCCAAATAATTTTGAATTTTAGTTGGAAGTGGCTATGTGCAAAAATTACTCACTCTTTAATAGGAGTTGCTGCGATCCAAATTATACTCAATTTTAACTAAGAGTAGTTATGTTCCAAACAATACTTAGTTGCTTAGCCATGAGTAGCTGTGCTGCAAATCACACACTGTTGTTTATCCACAAATGGTTGGGTTTAAATAATACTCAATTGTTTAGTCAAAAGTGACCGATTTTAAAAGAATTTTTATCTTCTATTTTGTAGCGGTAGTCTGCCTATTGAAACCTTTTCAAGTTGACCATGACTATTGATGAGTCATTATACTCCTTTATTCTACTACCTTTTTTATGACCATCTTGACTGATGTTTAGCGCTTAGTTGTCTATCTTTAGTAATTTTTGATCTATTAAGCTTTATTGGGCCATTGTTCCGAATTTTAATTAATTTGGGATTATTTGGTCTAATTTCTGTTTGTAATTATTTTTAGGTATTTTTTAAGTAGTTTTGGAGTTTGGACACTAATCTTAAGATGAAGAGAGAGTTTTCACGTCATTCCCATATCATTGCCATGTCTACACCATGTCAATTAACTTGTTCGCGTCATCGGGCCAACACTTTGGGCCCATAGTGACATTTTTGTAATTATGAAGCCTATAGTGTCATTTTTGTAATTCTAAGTGGCAGAATTGATGTGACCACATATTTAGGATTTTAGAGATGTTTTTTAGAACCTTCTTCTTCGTAATTCTGATTTTGATGTTTTGTAGAGCACCCGTTGTTGGCCTTTCGCATTTTCTTCTTCTTCCACACATTGTAGTTTAGGGTTTTCGTTTTTCTTCACTTTGCATATTGGTTCTCTTCTCTTCAATTGAATGATGCATTTTCGTTTTCCCTTGAGTAGTATTTCGAATTCCATGTCTAGCTAAACTCTTTCTATTGATTCATTAAAGAAATTGAAATGAAACCTTGATGTTGTTATCATGTATTGCAATTTTATTTTTGTTTTCTCTTCATCCTCTTCAATCTTTTCTTTTTGGAATGAGTGCGAAATTGGTAGATGCTTAATCACAATTTTGCGTTTTTGTTCTACACTTTAAATAAGCCTTTGTTCATGCTTAATCTACATGAGAGAATTTGAATGATGTATGCTTTGCTTAATTGCATGATGAATTGTTTTTAATCTTCACTTAATTGCATAATCATGAGCTTCATTAGAGTTACCAGAACCAAGTAATTTTGTGACCTTTGATTGGTGGACTTTCACTTGAATCAAAGATTCGATTTTTTTTTCATTACGATTTGAATTTTATGTTCAATCTGCCAACCTCCCTCCCCCATTGTGTTGCATTGAGAATCTTTGATTGATAAAATTAGTCATTGGGAGACGACCTTAGGATCACTTCCTACGTGCCCCTCCTCCTTGTGTTGTTTCTATGTAGTTAGTGTTTGTGCTGTCATTATTGATTTGTTTTGTCTCGTGATTTGGGGGTTAAGTGTGGTTGACTTTGTATGTTAATTGTTATCTAATGTGTTGTTATTATTATGTTCATTGTTTCCATTTGAGTGTTTCTGTTTGAGTGTGTGTGTGTGTGTGTGCGTTGTTAGAGTGATTCTAGTAGCAGTAGTAGTAGTACTAGAAAAATTGTGTAGTTTTTCACCAAAAATTGAAATCGCCATAACTTTTGCTATGGTTGTCAGATTTGCTATTACTATATATGTTTTTGGGGTTCCAATGCAAGCACATAGGTATTTTTAGAATCCCAAAATAAAGTGGTTTCCTTATTTAAATTATTTTTGTTTTTTCCAAATTTTAGTCAAACTTTGTGTGTGTGGTTCATATAGTTAGGCTTCAACCTTTGGTTTCAAATTTTTCATAATAGGTATTCATGATTTTAGGGTGATTCTCAATTTTTCAGGTCGTTTGGAGGTACTTCAATTCTAAGTTGACTTTGACTTATAGTTGACTTTTGCTGTTTGGATAGAAATATTCCATATATGGTGCTTGACTAGGGGGGATCTTGGTATCTTACAAACATTATATCTTAAAATTTATTGGACCTTCCATAGAGGAGTTAGGCATAGAAGCAATCCCTCTTTGCACTCTGAATACCCTTTCACATTTCTTGATACACCTGATTCTGAGAACCTAGATCATTTTGTTCATTCTGAGCATACTGAGCATTCTCATCATTTTGAAGCAATTCCTATTGTGTGTTCCACCAGGAAGCTCGTTGATGCCCAACAATATTATGTCTACTTGAAAGCTTTTCCTATTTCCTATGAGGATAAGGTGAAAGACTGGTTGTACTACCTTGCACCCTAGTCCATCATGAGCTGGGATGACTTGAAAATATTGTTCTTGGCCAAATTCTTCCTAGCTTCCAAGACCACGACCATAAGGAAGGATATCTCTAGCATCAAGCAGTAGTCCAAGGAAAGCCTCTACGAATTTTAGGAGAAGTTCAAGAATTTATGTTCTAGTTGCCCCCACCACCAAATATCTGAGCATTTACTTAATAAGAGGAGATGTTGTTGCAAGTCTCAGAAAGCATAAGAAAGCTATTGGGCGGACATTAGCTAGCTAACATTCCTAGTATTAGCCCATTAACGTGCATGCACAAAATATTATTGGAGGATGGAGCCAAGCCAGTGGCACAATCACAAAGGCAACTCAATCATGTTATCTTGGATTTTGTAAAGAAGTAGGTGACAAAGCTTATACAAGTTGGGATCATCTACCCTATTTAAGACATTAAGTGGGTCAACCTGATCCATGTTGTGCGAAAGAAGATAGACTTCATTGTAGTGAAGAATGAAAAGAACGAGTTGATCCCAACCAAGGTGCAAAACAACTATAGAGTTTGCATCGAGTACAGGAGCCTAAATCAAGCAATGAGGAAAGACCATTTTCCCCTGTCATTTATTGATGAAATGCTTGAGCGCTTGGCAGTTAAATCTCATTATTGTTTTCTTGATGGCTTTTCTGGTTATTTTTAACTTAATATTGCACTTGAAGATCAAGAAAATAACACACTTACTTGCCCTTTTAGCACATTTTCCTACAAAAGGATGTCTTTTCGCCTATGCAATGCGACTGACACATTCTAGCAATGCATGTTTAGCATATTTAGTGATTTTCTTGAAAACTTCATAGAGGTGTTTATGGATTATTTTATAGTGTATGAATCCTCTTTTGATGGATGTTTAGACAATTTCGATAGAGTTAATCTTGTTCTAAATTTTGAGAAGTGTCATTTCATGGTAGAACAAGGTATAATTTTGGGGAATATCATTTCAAATAAGAACATAGAAGTAGACCAAACCATGATATCTGTTATTACATAATTGCCTTACCCCTCTTGTGCGCGAGAGGTTCGTTCTTTTATTGGCCATGTAGGGTTTTACAGCCGCTTTATCCAAGACTTTAGCAACAAGGCCTTCCATTGTCCAAACCTTTGCAAAAGGATGTTGACTTCATTTTTTATAGAGGATTCAAAGAGGCTTATGATTGCCTTAAGAAGGCCCTGACCACCACTCATATCATTCAAGCGTCGGATTGAACACCATATTTGAGCTCATGTGTGACACATTAAATTATGCCTTGGGAGTTGTCCTAGCAAAAAAATTGATAAAAATTTTTGAGTCATCTACTATGCCTCCAGGATGTTAGACGCTGCTCAAGCAAACTACACCAAGATAGAGAAAGAAATTCTCGCAATTGTGTTTGTCCTTCAGAAGTTTAGATCATATTTACTTGGTTCTCCTATTATTGTGTTTACTGACAATGCAGTTTTGAAGTACCTGTTAAAGAAGGCGAATTCGAAGCCTTGACTAATTAGATGGATGCTCTGGCTCCAAGAATTTGATTTGGAGATCCGTGATAGAAGCGGAGCACAAAATCTTGTTACAGACCACTTAAGTAAGATAGAGAGGTTTGATGATGATCCTTCACCGATCCGGGATGACTTTTGTGATGAAATTTTGTTAACCTTCTCTGTTTCTTTCCCATCACCATGGTTTGCAAATATTGTCAATTACCTTATTACTTCTATTTTTCCTCCCTTAGCATCCAAAGCTCAATGTGATAAATTTAAGAGCGGTGTTAAGTATTATATTTGGAATGACCCATATCTGTGAAAGTTGTGTAATTTCGTTCTAGCACAAAAGGAGACAAAGAATGTGTCTCATATGTCTCCAAAAAGTGGCCAAAGTGTGCTAAAAACAAAGGAGACCAAAGGTACATAGGTACACTTGCTTCATGCCTTTTACTTTATGTTTTATGCCTTTGCTTTACTCTCTCCTCCACATCATTTATGCTCCCCAATCACCATGCACCACCTAGCATTGCTTTCTTACTCCTAATTAACCTACAAAATAAATAAACATAGATTAGCTATTGGCTTAAGTCAAGTCAACTATAGTCAACAAGTCAAACCTAGTCAAAGGTCAACAAGTCAACTAAAGTTGATTCAACTAAGTCAACTTAGGGAATCAAAAATAACAAACACAAATGAAAGGGATTGAAGTAGGGATTTTCCCGACAGTTATAACTGTCACTAAACACCACAAAAAAAAAACTAAATTCATTTAGAAACAGTTAAAACCGTCACTAAATATTGAATATATATATATATATATATATATATATATATATATATATATATTAAAGTTATGATTTTTCTTATGGTTGTAATTAATTTAGAAGTGGTTAAAACCGATTTTAATAATTTTAGTGGTAATTATTTCAACGATTATATTAAACCGATATTATAATACTTTTGTGACATCAAATTCCGTGTCAATTATTTAACTTATGGAAAATAAAATGGTAACGGTTCTAACTACCACTAAGCAAACTAATTTAGCTCATGTTAAGTTTTTTTTAGTGAGTGACTAACTATTTTTTATTTTTAAAATTGGTTTTTAATAAAAATTTTCTTCTAGTAATAAAAAATCCAGACATCATACTTAAAATCTAAACTATTATAATTCAAATTTTTTATATCATATTGGGAAAAAAAGTCTCTGTTAAAACTTTTGAAGACGTCTTCAACTCAACTTCTTAAAGGAATTAGAACATCGGGTGAACCTGAAGTTATATCTGTTACAATTTGAAAAATACTGTTTGGCTTTTCTTTCTATATCTATTTAAAGTATACAAAAGATCATGATCTAAGCCATTACGTAATCGGGTCAACCTCAATTTACTTTCGGTTACAAATCGAAAATAATGTTTGGTTTTTCTTTCTTTTCCTGTTTAAATTATTCGTGTATGTGTTTGACTTGTTAATCCATTGGCTAGTTTCGGACTCCATGACTTTAGTATATGAAATCTAAAATATTACAATTATTATTATTTAAATAAATAAAAGACAAATATATATGTTCTACTTAGTATTTTTACTTTAAATACTAAACTAATTATAATTAACTGTAAAGAATTGAAATAATATAAAAAATATCAAGAATGTCACAAGTAATTAGAACTTTAAACTTATTCTAAAAATAGTAAATGTTAAAAATTAAGATGAAAACAAGACAATAGAAAAAATAAGATTGATAAATAAATACTAGAAGAAACAAAATCTTTTGTTATATTTGAAAAATTCAACGTTCAAAACTAGCTATAAATATACGGACCCAAGTCTTCTTTTGCAATCCAAATCATTTTCCTATTTGAATCTTCGTTATCTCTGTTCTTGAACTTGAATCACTATGGCAGATGAGGTGGTTCTGATAGATTCGTGGGCAAGTCCATTTGGGATGAGGGTGAGGATTGCACTTGCTGAAAAGGGTATAAATTATGAGTACAAAGAAGAGGACTTGTGGAACAAGAGTCCTCTCTTTCTTCAAATGAACCCAGTTCACAAAAAAGTTCCAGTTCTCATTCACAAGGGAAAACCCATTTGTGAATCTCTCATTGTTGTTGAGTACATTGATGAGGTTTGGTTTCACACAAATCCCTTGTTACCTTCTGATCCTTACCAGAGAGCAGAGGCTAGATTCTGGGCTGACTATGTTGACAAGAAGGTAACTTTTTGTGATTCAGTGTTTGATTGCTACTTGCAACCATGGCACTTGTTATAATTATGGTATAGAATAATATTTGTGTAAGTTGATCTAATATCCAAATGTATTGGTATGGTAGGCATTAGAGTATTGTTTATAAGTGACCCTTTTCTCATTATTAGAGTTTATGATCTAATTAAGTGTTAATTCTTAAATGTGAAATAGATATATGATGCTGGAAGAAAGATTCTTACGACATCAAAAGCAGAAGAAAGAGAAGTTGGGAAGAAGGAGTTGATAGAAGCCCTTAAATTGTTGGAGGAACAGCTGGGAGACAAGACTTATTTTGGAAGAGACGGTTTTGGTTTTTTGGATATAGCAATTGTGCCATTCTACACTTGGTTCAAATCGTATGAGACTTTTGGCACCTTTAGCGTACAGAGTGAGTGCCCCAAGTTGATTGCTTGGGCCAAGAGGTGCCTCCAGAAAGAGAGTGTTGCCAAGTCTCTTCCTGATCAGCATACGGTCAATGAATTCGTAGCGGATAGGAGAAAGAAATTAGGCATTGAGTAGGTTCAGGTTTCAACTTCATGAATAAAATTTATGTAATAAAAGGCACTTGATGAACGTGCCAAAGTTCACGCACAGTTTGTTGTTTTTGTAATTCAATATTTTTGTATTACCATATACTTGAGTCACTGGGTGACTGTTTGTTAAATGAAGTGAAACTAAGTTTTTACATGGCTGTTATTGCTTTCTTGGTACAATAGGAACATTATTTGAAAATATAGGAACGATCTTTCTGGTTCAAAACTTCATTAAGACTTTCCTAAGGGTAAATCTTAATGTAATGCGTTGTTGAGTACTTTATACTTTTTTTTTTTCAAAATCAAATTCATCAGGACCTTCGAAATTATGTAGTAATGTCCCTAGCTTGTTCCCAGCGTTTCATATTTCCATTTACCTCTGACCTCTGTTTATATAACCAATTTAGGCTAATCATAAAACAGACTTGCTTTTATAACACACACACACACACACACATATATATATATATATATATATATATATATATATATATATATATATATATATATATATATATATATATATATATA
>Ga0209589_1013236_pt1 | contig 10855 bp, 7 predicted proteins | sample CowpeawhiteBW_FD_187525 | JGI IMG/M metagenome (GOLD analysis project Ga0209589, IMG submission 187525) | Root nodule microbial communities of legume samples collected from California USA - Cow pea white BW (SPAdes) (version 2) | ecosystem: Host-associated > Plants > Roots > Nodule | place: USA...
TTTTTTAAAATTAAAAAAAAATTTAAAAAATTTTTGAAAAAAAAAAAACAAGAGCTGACACATGGTATGTACTATTCAAACACGTTAACTATTTAAACACCGTTAGTGAAAATGACCAAATTGACCATAATTTAACGAAAATGAGAACCTAATTGAACATAAAACGAAAATGAAGACCAAATTGAATAAAATTAACAAAAATGGGGACTAAATGTATATTTAAACCTAATTTTTTGATTGTTTAATTATTTTTAATGATCCTGTTTCGGAAAATGGCAACTTTCAATTGAATAATTTTGACAGATTTTTGTAGTTTATTTGGTACATAATAAATTAATTTTTTCATCTAAGTTCCCTCCTTCAGTCGATTGATTAATAGATGATTAGGTCGTGACGTGATTATTATTTTATTATATCACATTTTAATCGCGTATCAAATATTATTTTGTTATTGTAAAATTTCGTAAAATTTAATATTTTAATTTAAAAATGTATAATTATAAAATTATGATAATATTTTTAACTTTTATTCAAATAATAAAATTATAAAATTATAATTATATAATTTTAAATTAAAATAATAAAATTATAATTATTTAAGAGTTTGATGCAAGATTATTATTTTTATAAATAATTAAAAATTTATTTAATTAAATAAAAGTATTATTTGGGAATGTTTGTAACAAATTTATGAATATAAAAAATAATATATTAATTTTATTGATTTTATTTAATTGCATGATATTTTTATGTATTAAAATTTTTATTTTAATTTTATGTTTTTGTTATATAATGAATTTTTTATAATTATTAAAAATTTGAGACTAATTTAAATATACATTTGAAATTTTTTTATGTTTTGTAAAAGTTATTTAAAAAAATTAAACACAATAAGAATATTTTTTTTCATATTTTAGATAAAATAATTTTTTTTCTCAAAATTAACGTGTTGTTTTCAAGTATCTATTATCACTCGTTAGCATTTACATTTTGATGGAATTCAATTTCCAATATTAGAAAAATGTAAAACAAACTTCCAAAACATTATTCTCAATACAATATAATATATATCAAGGTATGTTCGCATCGAATTGAGAATATACTGACTAGATGAATTTGAAGAAATAAAAAAAAATTAAGGTTGTTTGTTTTGAACAATGAAGGATAAAAGCGAAAAAATTTAAAAGTAAAATATACGAGAGTTTGTAAATAATTTGATGAATATGTGAGATATAAAATAATTTTTTAATAGATAAAATTGTTTGATTACAGTTTTATCTCTATGGTTAAAAATAGTATTAAATAAAATATAATAATTATTAGTTATAGTATTATTTTTATTATTATTATTATATTAATATTATTAATATATATTTATTATTAAAAAAATTATATATTACTCTTCAATAACTGACATCATAATTTGATGAATATGTGAGATATAAAATAATTTTTTAATAGATAAAATTGTTTGATTACAGTTTTATTTCTATGGTTAAAAATAATATTAAATAAGATATAATAATTATTAGTTATAGTATTATTTTTATTATTTTTATTATTATTATTATTATATTAATATTATTAATATATATTTATTATTAAAAAAATTATATATGACTCTTCAATAACTGACATCATGATATAAGTGTTGTTTCAAATTAATAAAAAAAAGTAAATATATTATTATATGCTATACTTGAAAAAAAGAGGGAGGAAATTATATATTTAATTTTTTAATAATTTTGAGTATAACATCTATTTTAAATATTTTTTATTAACAAATACTTAATGTTAATAAAAAATAAATATATAGTAATATGTAAATATTATGTGAAAAAACGTCAAAACTTATGTGATGATGTATCTTTTCTTTCTCATCTCTTTAAAATATAAAATAGAAATATTTAGGTCTTTTCAAATTTATCTTCAAAAATCAACTCAAATATCTTGAAATAAACATTAAAATTACTCTCAAATTCATCTATTTATCCATCAACTCACATTCTCTCAAATCCATCATTGAAATCAAACAAATCCCGAAAATGTTTCTCTCAATGTAGAATTTTATAAGAATTTATCAAACATAAAATTATTATAATTTTATAAAATATCAAATTATAATATATTTTCAAATTTTATTCAAATAATAAAACCATAATTTTATAATTATACATGAATTAAAATATTAAAATTATACACAAATAAAATTTTAAATTTTGAATTAGAAAATTCTAAAATAAAAAAAATGACACTGAATAACATCTAAAGAATAAGACATGACAAGTACGTCAACCTCTTAACATAAATATTCATCCAATTAATAAAAGAAGTTAAAGCATCCTAACAAAAACATCATCCAACCGATTAACATTAACAAAGAGAAAATTAATCGCATAAACTCAATCGAAAAATTAAATTTATTAAATACTCAATATTATAAAAAAATCATCAAGATCTGAATTATTGAAAATTTCAAATTTATCATATACTTAAAATATAATTAATTATTTTTCAATTTTATTGATTAAACGCTCGACAGATTCTATAGTTGAATTGAATCATCAACATTGTTAAATTGGAGTAACAGGTTACTTCACTCCACTGTTTTTTTTTAATTTTATTTGTCTCACTCATTTTTTCAAATTTCAATTTGAATTTATTTGTTTAAAATTACTTAATATATTTTCTTCCATTAAATGAATTGTTTTTGTTTGTATAATATAAATGTGTCCTTCTGGCTTTCTTCAACGAACCATTAAAGACTTGTCCACAATTTTACCCAAGACTTCCAAAATCTTATTCCCCAAACTAAAAACAAAATAGTTTACCAAAAATCTAGAGAAAACTTATTAAGAACCTAATTCTTAAACTTTCACAAGCTATTTCTTAGAAATCCAAGTTCTTAAAAAACCCAAAACTTTCTATAATTTATTCAAGATAAGCCAAATCTATCCACGTAACCTAAATTAGTATCCTACCTCACCCAAACTTTCTAGGTTAAGCAAAAAACTTAACGTATTAATTTAGCATTTTGTCTTTATCTTTCTATGTACTTCCTAGCTTAGTAGATGATCAACTACTCCAAGAAACCTCTTTTTTATATTTAAAAAAAAAATTTAAAAGTATTAAAATAGACTAAGCACGTTATTAACGAATGTAAATAAGGTATTATTATCTTTTATTACTTCTTCTACAAATTCTCCTTAGAAAAAAAAAGTGTTCGACAAACATGTTTGATCATAATTAATTAACATTTTGTAATAAAAGATATGAATGATTTCAATCCAGTCATTATTAAAATGTTTTTTTTAATCCTTCATATTAATATACTTTAAATTAAATAACAGATAAATATACAAGATCATTGACCTTCCAAAATTCTTGCTTAGTCACCAAGCCAACACTTTATCAGTCACCCACGTCCAAAATATTTCCCAATAAATAAAATATTTGTTGTAATCAAAATCAAAATTACAATACACTCTAACCTTAAATAGTTTTTCTATAAGTTTGAAATTCTTAAATCGCATCTCCTTAAACAAAAGAACAAATTATACATACTTCTACAATTGCGTTATAATTGTTAGAAAAATGTTATATGGAATCACTTACAGATTATTTTTTTATTCTAATAAAATATTACAAGATTTTATATTTGTATAGCACTCCTAAAATAAGCAGGACAAACCAAAAAAATAAAATAAAAATCACTAGACATAATAAAAAAAAAAGTCTCCTTGTATTATGTAGTTTATAAAGCAGGCCTGAGACGGAGGTCTATACAAGAACTTAATTCTTTAATTTATTTTATTTGATAAATACGCGGTATATGACACCTACGATAGACATGCGTCGAAGGTGGAGAAAAACCGAAATTTGTAGCAGGCGTTTTTATCTTTTAAATATTATTTATTATGAAGTTATTATTATTATTATTATTATTATTATTATTATTATTATTATTATTATTATTATTATTATTATTATTATTATTATTATTATTATTATTATTATTATTAAGTTTATATATGTTTTTATTATTAATTTTTAGTGAATTTTAGAATTAGTTATTTTAAAATTTTAAACTAATTTAGTTATTTATTATTTTTTAAATATGTAAATTTAGTTATTATAATATCAAATTTTGTTAGGTTTAATTGATGTTTTGTATGTATTTTAAGATTGTATTTGAATTATTTATATTATTTGACACATATTTATTTTAATGTTACATTAAATATTATTATGACTTAAAATATTAAATAAACTTAATAATTTAATAAAATTTGATAAAAAATCTAAAATAATGTATTTTAGAAGATGGAAGAGTAACTAATTTCAAAATTAGGTGTAATTCAAGAGAGAAAATCATATTTAACTATTATTATTATTATTATTATTAATTAATTAATTAATCCGTTATTATTATGAAATGAAAAAGAGTTTTTAGATTTTGGTGCAGTTGCAAAGAGAGGACGGAAAGAGCAGAGAGATTACAGGATCTGGTGTGGCTTCTTCCTTCTCTTGCTTCCTCGATGCGACCAATTCTTTAATCACCATTTTCTCTCTCTCAAACCGATAATTGTAGCCACCCATCACCCCTTTATTTTTAATTATTATTTTGGAATGAATGAGAACAAAACCACCGCCATCGCTCTTATCCCTCACCATTGACTCAGCCGTCCTCAATCTATCCGACATCTCCGATCTCTCCTCAATCCCTGATCACATCCTCCTCGACCTCTTCCTGGTACTTTTCTTTCTATCAACTCTTTCTCCTTTTTTCTCATACTTCTTCTACTTAACCAAGGTTCCACTTTCATGCTCTCTTTTTTTTTTCTTTTTTTTTTGCTCTGCTTCATTGCCACTACCCCTTTTGTTTTAATCAATGCCCCTTCTGTAGATCTCCCATAAAAATCAACTCTTGCCTCGTTCAATGGGTGAAGGAAGGTTATTCAGCTGCATGCTCCTTTTCCTTTCTTTTCTTGCATTTTTTCAAACAATAAAAATTCGATGAACTTATTTAAGGAACGTTCTCGTATCAGAATTATAGTTTCGATTTGTATAACCTATTTAGTTGTTGGTTCAAGTTGTTTTTGTTTTGTGCCAATTATCATAGTGAGATTCTAATTTTTAATTCTAATTCTAATTCTAAAGTACTTGAAGGACTGGGTATTGGTTTTGTGCTATTTGAAAATTCCAAGGATTTATGTTTAGGCAAATTATGAAACAAATCTCATTTATGACTGTTACGGGATTGAATTGATGGTTATGTTAACTTGTATTTTTTACTTTGGGAGGGGGTTAACCCTAGGTAAGATTTTACTTCGCCTTCTTCTACTTTCTTGTTGGGATATCATGTTTTGAAATTTCGTTTTCCCTGTTGCTGCAAATGTAGCTGCCTCAAACAACTGTTTTGTAATCTGGACATGACAAATATTGTGGATCTAGTTTCATTCCTTTTGTTGTCTGTATATAATTGTGGTCTTTCGATGCTACCTGAAGTTATGTTATTTCACTATCATTCAGCATCCTTACTATATATTACATGTGGTTTTCATGGACAGAGAATATTAAGAGCTGGGAAACTGACTGAGAAAGTTCTGAGACTGTTCATAGCAACTGGTAAGGATGAAGTGATTTCCTTTGTTGAGGCACTCAATATCCAACATGTTCTGACCCCTGTGCTTCCCACCAGTGAGTTATTTTAAGAATTTCTGTAATAATACGTATATATAGTAGCTGCTGCTGTGTTGACAAATGTTTCTTTTCTGACATTTGAATATCTCTAAGTACAGGGTGTTCTGAAAAATTCTAAAGTAAGGTTAAACTATTCTCAGCGCTAAGGAGGTAAAACAAGACATTTAGTTTGTGAGATAGTCTGTGTTCTGTACTCTGCAAGATGTCTCAAGCAGTTATCAACGATAATGAAGTGGATATTGTGATTGCTGCACTGCACTCCGACCTCACAACTTTCATGAATGAATGGAGGCCAATTTTCTCCCGCTTTCACCTGATAATAATACAAGATCCTGACCTCAGAGAAGAACTACAAATTCCTGAAGGATTCAGGGCGGATGTGTATACAAAGGATGATATTGAGCGAGTGGTGGGTTCCTCATCTTCTATTCGCTTCTCTGGCTACTCTTGTAGATATTTTGGCTTTCTAATTTCACGGAAAAAGTATGTTGTCTGTATTGATGATGATTGTGTTCCTGCAAAAGATATTGCGGGGTCTTTGGTGGATGCTGTGGCTCAGCATGTTTCGAACCTCCAGACTCCTGCCACCCCTTTCTTCTTCAATACACTATATGATCCATTCCGAAAGGGTGCAGATTTTGTTCGTGGTTACCCCTTTAGCCTGCGAGAGGGAGTTAACTGTGCTGTGTCATGTGGGCTATGGCTCAACATGGCCGACCTTGATGCTCCAACACAAGCTCTGAAGCCACGGCAGAAGAATCTGCGATATGTAGATGCAGTTTTGACTGTTCCTGCAAGAGCCTTGTTGCCAATGAGTGGAATCAATATTGCCTTTAACCGTGAAGCTATTGGTCCAGCAATAGGCCCGGCATTGAGGTTAACAGGGGAAGGGAAACTGAGGTGGGAAACTGCGGAAGACATATGGTGTGGAATGTGTGTGAAAGTTATCTGTGACCACCTAGGCCTTGGTGTGAAAACTGGGCTACCCTATATCTGGAGAACAGAAAGGGGTGATGCAGTTCAGAGCTTGAAGAAAGAGTGGGAAGGGGTGAAATTGATGGAGGATGTTGTTCCTTTCTTTCAGTCACTGAAGTTGCCACAATCAGCAACTACAGCAGAGGATTGTATGGTTGAGATTGCCAAAACAGTGAAGGAACAACTAGGGAAGGTTCATCCTGTGTTTTCTCAGGCTGCTGAAACCATGGTAGAGTGGGTCAAGCTCTGGAAGACAGTAGCATCTGCTTGAAGCTCCTGAACTCGAGGACCCTTGTAGGAGTGAAATTCAAATTCCCTTGGTTGGGTGGCTTCTATATTTCTTTATTTTGTTTAACTAATTTATGTATGTCTTCTTTTTTCTGGTTTGTTGTGAACTAAGCTTAAATTTTACCTGACACAGATAGACTAAAGGCTGAATAAAATGATTATAGTACTTTTTGGCTTTGTGACAATTGAATAAATGCTTTGTCTTGCTTTATAAATAATCGATCTTTGAACAGAACTCCGAGCCTGCTACTTTCTTTGTTTCTATGTAGCATCTCTTACAGGAGAGGATACATGCTTAGATTTTTACAAAGAAATTCAATCACCAATGACATGGAAACAGTTTTTAGAACATTATTCCATTTGCTTAATGTTGTATTTTGAGACTAACATCTGGCTCTTATTTGTCCTCTATTTCACTGACAAGGAAAGTTTTTTTAGAATATGATTCGACTTGCTTCTGCAAATCAACATCATATTTTAAGACCAATAACTTGATTCTTATTTGTTCTCTGATGTCACTCATGGGATTTAGGTTTGAGATCAATTCAATCTTCATAGCTACTTCTGATAGTTGTTTTCAATTTATACATACACCATCTTCACTACATTACCAGTGAAGTAAGAGATATCTAGCATTTTAAATTGGTAATGACTCGATAAAGGGGATATGGTACACTCAGCTATTGGGATAAGTGTTAAGTTGTAATACTAGGTTTGAGTCAATTTTGGTTACAAAAGTTACCATCTAACTTTTCTTAATTCTTAATATGAGCATCAATAAAGATATTACCCCTTCATAAGTTATGTATTTAAATTTTATTAGTTCTGTATTTAAGTTTGGATTTATCAAGCAGAAAAATGAAAATATTTTCTAATTTATGAGCCATAATTGTCATTTTAAATTAATTATATTTTGACACATAATTTTATATCTTAACTAATTCAAATTATAAAAGATTGGGTTGGATTGATTTGAATTATTATAATTACTTAATTCATATACTTTAATTTCATGTGAATTTAAAGAATAAAAAAATCGATTTTCTCTTAAAAGGCAAAACATTTATAAATATGAATAAAATTAATGTACAACACATTACCAATTAGTATTTAGATCAATTTCGTCGCATACCGACATCAACTAATTCTCTTATAACCTATTTAACAATGAATGATACGCCACCTTCAATTTATGCAACAACACTGGTTCAAGGTAGCTTCTTTCTACACCTCCATAAATTTCTTTGTACACCTCTATAATTTTTTGGGATTGTACTTTATATTTCTGAAATTCACAATCCAAAAACACATTATATTTCAAATTATAAATCTAAACTGTATTTTTTATTTTATATTTTGAAATGTACAATCTAAAATACAAAAAATTATATTCCAGCCTATACATTTTGAAATACAAAAATAAATAAAGGTACAAGTCAAAATTATGGAAGTGCAGGAAAAAATGACATTGGTTCAATATAATTTTCACACTTTTATTACACATATATGCATCTCCATAACTTAAAAACATTAATTGGAACTTTAAACGATAATATGAAAATTACATAATAAATATTGAAATAATCAAAACAGAGGAAACAACACACATAAGATGCAATGAAGAAGAATTAGGAAAAAGAGAACAACACGACAACATTTCACACAACTGTAGAAAATTGAAAATAGAAAAGAGAGACGAGATAATATTGATGTGAATTATAAATAACTTAAATTTTTTTATGTTATCTACTATCCAATTTTCTATAATTTAACGATTTGGGCCTTAAACTATTTTAAATTGCCAAGATGTGTAATAGTTAAATAGTTAGTATGGTAATAAATAAAAAATTAACTAAGCAAATAATTTAATTGGAGATTTCATATTTGGATAAAACTTTATGGTATATATTTCAAACAATATTTTACTCTTGAATTTTGATTCACCAATGAAAAATAAAGCAAAATAAAAATATTCAGCTTGATATTATAATAGTCCATAAATTAATTGTGAAAATAACTACTTTCATTATTATTCATAAATTAATTTGTATATGGAAATTAATATAAGGTATCCAGAACACACACGTATTCCGTTGCTCTTAGTATTATTCACGTCCGTTGACTTGAGTTGATATTAAAAGTCGGCCAAAAATATTTCGATTACTAAATTTTAATAATTTTTTTTTAAAATAAGGTGACATTCTTTAAATAATTTTAGAATATTAAAAAAAATAATAATAAAAAATTATTTAAAAGATATTACTTAAAATTGTAAAAAATTATTTTTAAAAAGTTATTTTTTTTAAAAGTCTTTCTCTGTCTATTTTCTCTCTCGTCCCTTTCCTCTTTCAATTGGATGCATTGTGTATTTTCTCCCATGTTTGGTAGAAAATAATGATACACAATATTACAATTTCTTTAGTTAACGTAAGATAATTTATATTATCACTTTATTAATTATTGTATATTATATTCATAATTTGATTTATGTTTCAAGTATTCGAAAACAATAAATCATTATTAAAAAAATTAAAAAAGTGAAGCATATACAACTTTTACGAATTTATGTTTCTTTCAAATTTGCGAATAATGTAACTATATATTAATATTTATTTATAAGTACTTTAACTTAGCAATTATATTATTATTTACCTATTTTTAAAGTTTATAAATCGAGAATTTGATTCTCGAAAAATAGACAGTGTCCTACAATACCGGGTCTTTTGTGGATACATGTTTTTTGTACCACAAGTGAACGTGAATAACTCTTGGCACAGGAACAAACATCTGAGAAGAGAAGCACTATATATACAGATTCACAGTGACCTACAATGCAACAAATCATATACAATTCCCTAACACAAAACAAAACACAGAAGAAAACAAAGCAATTCATCACACAACAATGGCAAGCTTCACCCTAGTCACATCCCTCCCAAAGTTCGGCCATGCTGGAGCAGTCATTGCCACTGCTCGTGCCTGGAACCCTAGATTCCTTGCAGCTGCTACCCCAAGATCCATCCAAGTACATTCTTCAATTCAAGTTTTTGTGTTTATATATATATGCATGCAATGTGTTTGTGTTATTAACTGAGAAGAATGTGAAAAGATTAAAGCTGAATCATAGTGTTGTTGCATCTTAATCTGCAGGTGCCATCTTCTCCTGAAGGCGCAGCAGCCGCTGAAGGCACCAAACAAGGAGCCAGTGAAACAGTTAACAACAGTTTGAATGAATCAACGCAAGACAAGGCTTTCACCACAGCACAGGTAATTATTACGATGATTAAAGGTTTTTGATGATATGATTAGGATTGATGATTGATTAATGTTGAAACAGGTGAGTCACAAGACAGACGAGTTGGCTAATCAGATGTCAGCAAGTGCTCACAACATGGCACAGAAAGCAAAGCAGACAATGCAAGGTGCATGGGATTGCACTAAGGACACAGCCCATAGGGCTAAGGACACCGTGGTTGGAAAGTCTCAAGAGTCAGCTCAATACGTCAAAGAAAATGCAGAGGCAGTGAAGAACAACATGAACTCAAAGAACTGATTTACACCACCACCACTTCAATTATATGTTAATATTATACCAGATTTTCCACCACTATCGTATTCTATTACTTGTTTCCCACTATAATTAATTAGCCACAATTTTGTATTTTCGTTTTGTTCTTCATGGCATCGATATGGAGAAGATTGATGTGTCTCTTCCCACCTGCCATTAATTTGAAATTAATAAATACTTAAGCCTTTCATTATTTTCTTCTCTCTCGTTGCACACTTTCTTCTGTTCGTTATATATATATATATATATATATATATATATATATATATATATATATATATATATATATATATATATATATATATATATATATATATATAT
>Ga0209589_1013240_pt1 | contig 10853 bp, 8 predicted proteins | sample CowpeawhiteBW_FD_187525 | JGI IMG/M metagenome (GOLD analysis project Ga0209589, IMG submission 187525) | Root nodule microbial communities of legume samples collected from California USA - Cow pea white BW (SPAdes) (version 2) | ecosystem: Host-associated > Plants > Roots > Nodule | place: USA...
TTTATTTTATTTTTTTGTTGTTTTGTGTGTGTTTAGCTGAACATGTGCAATGATCATTGAAGCAGGAAACACCACTTATTTCTTAGAAATTAGAGCCAATGTTCTACTGCTTGTGTGGTTCTTTTTTTGATTCATACATGTTTTGTGTTGTGGCAGGTGCTGAGCTTTAAAGGAGGGACAAAGCTGCAACGTGGCTAGCAAAGGAAAAGGTGTGGTTGTTGAAATGATACCAACCTATTAAAGATGCAATCACGCCCTTCATAAGCCAGAAATTTTCGGTATTCAACATTGGTAAAAGAAATTACTTAACCCCCTTCTCCATTTTTCAATTTCCATTCTCCCAATCATACAATAGAACCCAACACGCATCATCCATTTAAAATTCCAACACCAACACCAACACAACACAACACTAGAAAAACAGAGTCCGTGACCAATGAACCCATCATCACTCTTCACTATCAACAATCAATAACCACACAAGGAGAGAATCAGTAAAGAGAGAAGGGTGTTCTTCGGTTGTGAAATCTCCAACGAGGGAGTTGGTGGCAAACGACGCTGGCTAACATGGAGGCCGTGGTGGCTGGGAAAAGAGCACACGGAAGTAAGCACGAAGGAGGCAAACCCTCGCGTAAAAGAGAGAAATCGAAGGAGGAGACCCCGTTGCCAACGCCGGCGAGGCACGCCTGTGGTGGGTGTTGCGGTGGTTGTTTGTGGTGACCATAGACTTTAAAGAAGAAGGCAAACCCTCACACGTTACCAAAAAATAATCATATGCAAAAAAAAATTTAAGTCAACTGAGAACCGGATCCGTACCATTCCGTTTGACAGGTGTCAATTGAAATTAACGGAGTTTAAAATTAAGGACTAATTCCATCCAATTCAAAACGTCAAGGACTGAAATAGTACAAACGTTAGGTGAGAGACTAAAACCAAAAATTAACAATAGGTGAGAGACGAAAAACATAATTAACCCTTCATTAATATTTGACCCAACAAGGTCTGAGACGATTATTACGTACCTCGATATCCTAATGTTTTGGTATATCAAATAGTCCGCAATACTTAGAAGTTGAGGTAAATGAAAATTTAAATACTCAATGATCTCTTGTTCGTCTAAGATATCTTCTTAAGGATAATACTATGATAAATTTTCAGACATATAATATCTCTTATACGATGATCGACCTTAACTATATTGATCGAAATTGAATAAAAATAAAACAAAGTCATAAAAAGTTGTAAATTGTGTTTCAGAAGGCTAAGAAAAAGAAAGTCTAACAAAACGCTTCTCCTAATTCTGGTCTCAATCAAGGTCAAGTCTGGTTCCAACAATTCCTACCATTCACATTCTACCACCACTCGCACTCAACCCCAATACAAAGCTTCATCATTAACACCAACCTCAAACTACTTCAAATACACTCAAAAAAAATTCCAACTAAGATCAAAACGCAACGCAATACAAGAAGTGCCCTATTCTTTCTCACTTCATTCGCCAACATCAAATTCAAGAAAAATCACTTCTTCTTGAAAAGAACGAAGAAAATGGCGATTCATTATTCACCCACTCTTCGATGTTGCCTTCCGGCGCTGCATCGCACTTCGCCTTCTCGCTCGGTTCTCACGCCATCGGTATTCTTCCGCACTCCTACCCTAAGGCTCGTCTCGGTTCGGTCCCAAGCCTCAGGCTCTGATGCCGTCGGTTCGGCCAAGAAACACTCTCATGCTGCAGTTGGGTTATCATCTTCGTCGTCGGTGATTGATTTTCTCACTCTCTGCCACCGCCTTAAGGTACCTTACAACTGCCACAAAAGCACCAAAGTGTGAAATTTGTGATATTTCTCACTCAAGTTTTCCTGTGAAATTTGTGATCCATTGGTTCTATCTTCTGTTGTGTGTGTGATCTTGGAGTTCCGTATTTACCCCCTTTTATGGAAAAGAATAAAAAAAGATTTGGTTGTTGTGATCTTGTATCATATATGATGTCATTTCTTTATGTTGCGTCGGTTGGGTAGGTTTGTGGGTGTCACTTTCCACTTTTGTTTTCTGTTAATGTTGCTCTATATGGCGAAACGAACACTTTCAAATGACCCCTTGTACTGGAAATGGTGAAAGCACCAAAGTGTTTTCTTTATCTTTTGGTTAAGGAAACGCATGCTTCTGTGGATGAAGGTGGATGCATTTTCTATTGGTAGTACCATTGCATGAGAAGGGTGTTCGGGGAATTGGCTGCTTTTTTTTTGTTGGTAGGTGGCTACTTTCAAATTAGACTATTGGGTTAATTTATAACAGTGAGGGTTGAAAAGGGTGATGGTAAAGAAGCTTTAGAAAACGAATGTCTGTCTAAGAGATATTCAATTGGATCTTATTAACGTTAAAATGAAATTTACTTAGGGGGAGAACACTAGAGGTATAAGTAATGAAGCTCACATGGATTTAAAATTTCTAATGGAAGAATACTGTGTAAAGTGAGAAAGTAAGGATGTGTTTATCATTGATATTAAGTGAGTTAAGTTGAGATGCTTCAATTTAAATAAAGAACAGATACACTTTCTTAGGACTCATTCTCAGAGATTGCCGAACTATAGCGGGAAAAACAAATACTCTTCCTTTTCTCAAGAATAGATCATTGGAATACCTCTATTTGTCCGAGTATCAAGAATTACAAGACCAAGATAAACAAGTTTAACCCCAAAAGGAGCACTCTCTTTTTCTACATTGGAATTTTCAGTTTACACGAAGTCAAAAATTTCCTACTCTTTTCATGGTGAAACCAGGGCACCTATATGAAGGGAAATACATTTCTTTAACAAATGTAACAGAAGAAAACTCCAACTAATAATAACAGATATAAAAAGCTATATCTGTCCTGTATTTAGTTTCTGTTATTTCTTCATCAGTAGCCTCTAAGGTTTACTCCACTGCTTTCGTTCTTATTCTTCTAAGCATAGGCTATTGGAGGTTTATTATCAGTACATTTTTTTATGAAACCACATAAACTAAAAATAGAGTCATCGTTGTCAGTAATATATTCTTTCCCATGTCATTTTCATATGCTGAAAAGAATATACCTGTCCTAAATGTGCACTTAGGAAGCTTAAGATTTTTCTGTGTATTTATTCTTACTATATATTTGTATGTGAGTATGTTTTAGATTTTTTGTGCTGAAAAAAAATAATATGGTCTCTCTTTGTCATATGTATATGCCTTGTAGACCACAAAAAGAAAAGGATGGGTTAATCATGGGATAAAAGGTGCTGAATCGATTGCTGATCATATGTACCGCATGGCTTTAATGGCGTTGATTGCTGTTGATGTTCCAGGATTGAATAGAGAAAGGTTTCTCATTGAAATTCTCAATATATATACTTGTGTGACAGTCATTTCTATTTTGTTGTGAGATGCATGCTTAGATTACATGATTGAAGTGTGAAAGTAGGGTACATCACTTTAGTATTGTCTTTGGTTGGATATTGAAACCGTTTAACATATGTCCCATTTGATGAATGTTGAAAGGTTTCAGTGAATTGTGTCTTCTATTAAGTAGTCGTGGCCTTTATGTTTTACATTATTTCCTTTCTATTCTATGCTTATTTTATATTAGGTTTGGTTTACTTTATTGGCCTCTTTGATAAATCTTTAGAATGTCCTTAAAGACTAAAAGGGTAAATTACATGGTTTCATGCATTCATCCAATGTTTAAAACGTTGTAGTAGTTATTAAATTTTCAATGCTTATTATATGGCTTAAGTTGCAAATCCTGCAATTGGTCATCTTTCCGCTTTGGACCATGCCTTTATTAGAAAAAGTAACCAAAAATAAGAACCAATTTGTGCTGCTAGAGATATTGACTTAAGCTAGGGTCAAGCCATTCTACTGCTTGCTGTTTTATTTCTCCTCTTTATTTATTTTTTTATTTTTTGCATTAAATCATGTCTGAACAATGAATTTTCCATTTCAAAGTTCCTGTTCAAGCTTGGCCCCTCTAATCAATTTGCAAAGCTGCTAGGTAATTTGTGTTGTCACAGATTAGTCAGATATCTCTCTGTCTATGAGATCTGTAATTTGTACTCAGTTTGGTCTCGACAGCTTAAGCAAATGTGAGCTATGCACTCTCGTCATGAGCCAAAACAATACATTGTTTTTGCGTCGTCAATATTATCTGTCTAATCGTGTGATAGTTTGAATAAGTATATTTTTATCTCACCTTACTGATTTTGGTCCAAAACTTTCTTATCTCTGTAGATTCATTTTTATTGCAGTAAGTTACTTTGTTTACTTGCCCCTATTCCTGTTATTTATATTTATTATATTTGCTTTAGGTTATAACCTTGAGTTTCTCTTTAAATTCTTTTTTCCTGTTGTACAGATGTATTAAAATAGCACTCGTGCATGATATTGCAGAAGGTATCTTTCTCGTTTCCTCTGATTAAATTGTTGCTGCATTTCCTTATATTAAACCTTTGTGATAAAAATAAACTGATAAATATTTGTGATAAAGGTATTACACGTTTCATTTTCAGTGGAAGATAGAATTTATAATATGTAAAATGAAAAGGCAAAATTCAATTAAAGAACGTTGGATTATTTGACTTTGTTCTATGAACTTTTACTTAGTTATATGTGATTGTGATGACTGAACATATTATTTTTCTTCAAGTATACTTAGGATTTCGTTAAGGTATCAAACTTCTTTGATACATTGCTGATTTATAATTTATTGAAGTTTGAGTTTGGTTTTGCATTCAATAGCTATTGTAGGAGATATAACACCTTCTGATGGTGTGCCGAAGGCTGAAAAGAGCAGAAGGGAGCAGGAAGCTTTGAATAAAATGTGTGAACTTCTTGGTGGAGGGATGAGAGGTTTCATTAATTATTTTTCTTGAATTTTTTTACAGATTCTAAATTTGGCATCAAATTTACTGAAGGTCACTTTTGTCTTATTACAGCTGAAGAGATTAAAGAACTTTGGGAAGAGTATGAAAACAATTCTTCTTTAGAGGCCAATCTTGTGAAGGATTTTGACAAGGTACAAATATACTCCCTACTAGGGAGGTGCCCTTTGTGTCCCCTTTATGTTTGAGCCTGGACATTCAAAGCAAAAATAGACATGGTTTTATGTTATGGGATATTTGACAGTGGCAAAAGATTTAGAATAAAATATTGACATTGGAAACAGAAAGGAAAACTTTCTTAAAGCTACCATCACAGAATAACAAACTAACAACTGCTCTGGGTTTAGGGAGGATGAGACATCATCAAAGATGCTAGCAATACAGGGGGTTTAAAACTTTTAGTAACAAATTTAGACAAAAAATATTGTAGTTAAAGTGTAAATTACATTACTTTTTATGCTTTTATAACATTGTGGTTCATTTCTAATTATATTTTTGTCCTTCACCTGACATTCTGATCAGGTTGAACTGATTCTACAAGCGCTGGAGTATGAAGTAGGTACGTTATAAATAGATATATTGCATGTGGTCGTTGAATTCTTACAATGACACCACCTTAAGTTTGGAATTCTTAAGACAGTTGAACTCCTCCAGCTCTTTTATTATTGAATGAGTTGATAATTTTGATAGTTCTTCCTATAGCTTTTGCTACATACTCTTCATGTATCTCAAATTATATATCTTGTGCAGAACATGGAAAAGTGTTGGATGAATTTTTCCTTTCAACTGCAGGTAGAATTGAAACTCTAGCTATAAATGAAATGCTCTTAAATTTTATTTGAACCTTTGTCAACCACTTTTTCTTTTACCTGCTCTTCAGGGAAGTTTCAAACTGAAATAGGAAAAAGTTGGGCAGCTGAGATCATGTCAAGAAGAAAATCTATATCAGCAAAAAGGGGTAAGTTGATATAGGTCTGAGTTAAACCAGAACCAATAAGCATGATTTTTTGCAGAACTGGGTTCTGGAATTTTAACATGATTTAGGGTGACATCTATCTGCTGTCCCTGCCTGATGAGTTCTTTTTTTGAATTTCCAATCATTTTGTCTTTCTTGGTGACACTTTTAAACTTAGCTTCTCTCTTCATTCTTTCTTTTTCTGTCGACATTGGTAGTGTAAATTCATATCAAATCTTTAGGCAAGTATTGAATGCTTTGTAATTTGTCTAAAATAGATGGAAGATGTAAGTAATGATGTCATTTTAGTGATGTTTTAGAAGTCAAATTGAACAAGAATTTTTTCTTAATCAAATAGTCAGACACTGAAATCTTAATTAAATGTTAGTTTGAACGTTTTGAACAAATAATGACAACAATATTTTTTAAGGAAGCTAAAATGATTATGTTTTAATTACACATCCGCACTATTCTTTCTATGACAGGGTTATCGAAAATATAAGTGGCAGGATTTTGAAAAAAATGGAAATTTTGATATAAAGATAAATTTTAAAAAATAATTAAATTCGTATTAGAGGAAAAATAAATCTTAATGTAAAAGAAAGAAATGAGATCTCAGATTTATAATATAAAGATTAATTTCCATTATAACTAGTATTATCATATACGAATTTGTTAATGCCCGAGAAATATTGAATTTGATCTCTTCAAGTAAAATTTTGAATTTATAAAGTATATGATTAAAATGAGAGATGTCCACTAAAAACAATCGATTCATTTTTCCAATGAATATTAGTTATTAAGAAAGTCATAATAAATAAATAATCAATATGAATATTATTGTTATAAAAATTAGTTAATGGCACTGAAAAAAGCAATTCAACCGTAACAATCACATATTTAAAAAACTTTTCATTTTTTAATTTAAAAGGCTATTGCTTCCTGCAACCATACAATTACTAAATACACCTCCATAATAGTAGGAGAAGACTTAAACGCTCTTTCGTATTACACCACTGTCACCGCTTTCACCACCACCATCGCCACACAACTACTGCAAAGAAAGGAGAGAGTAAAAATGCTCAATAAGAAGAAAAAGAGATAAATACAGGCAAAAAAAAAAAAAACTTGTTCTGAAAAGTTTTTTCCGAAACATATTACACGTGATTCGAACAACTTTTTCCGAAATATATTTCACATATATTCAGGATAATATTAAGGAAAGTTCATTCCGGAAGACATTTTATGATTTTCGAAATTCTTATAAATAATTTCATTCCAAAAAATTTATTATTGAACATATTTAATACGTTTTGAAAATTTTGTTCCAAAAATTAAGTTCCGAAAATTTTGTTTTGAAAATGTTATTCTGAAAATTTTGAAAAGCTTGTAAAGCTTTTAGACTGTATAATTCGAAAGTCACTTTTTCGGAAGACAAAATGGTCAATTCATAATTTTGAGGGGGGTGTATGAAAAAATTGAGGGATGAAGGAAGTAAAGACCGAGTTAAAAATGAATTTTGGATTGTTTAATTTGAAACGGAAGGTAATTTTTACTTTCAGATTATACAAATTAAAAGTAATTTTTATAAAAAGATGGTTTTGAGAAACTAAATGACTTCAAGATTAAGAAATCTGGTTGCAAAAAATGAGTTGTAGAAGTTGGGAAGGGTTAAGAAAAAAACTAATTTCTAGGTTACACAGTCTAGAATTCATTTGGTTTCCACACTGCATAGTCTAAACCATTTTTGACTTCTAAAATTATGCAACCCAAAAAAAAAATTTAAAGAAAAAAATGACTTCTGCATTGCATATTCCAGGACTTATTTTCGGTTTTTTAACTTTTGAATAACATGATCAAGAAAGAGTGAATGAATTTTTTTATATGGAGGTGTAGGAAGAAATATAAGGTGGTGCAGGAAGAAGCTAGCGATAACTTGCTTGAATCATTCGGCCCAATCCAATTTGTATTTAGAATCTGATAATTTCTTTTCATAAAGCCTAATGCCTAAGGACCATCTCTTTTTGCACCTCTAAACTTTTAACCTGCACCTCTATAATATTTGGGTTAAATATATTTTTAGTCTCTAAAATTTGATGCAAAATTAAAATTCATCCATGTTCAAAACTTTCATACCTTTTGGTCTCAAACTTTAAAAATGAATGAATATAATCTTTTTAAACTAATTACGTTACATTGTTTTGACATGTAAAACATTTTTCCCAACTGATATTGAAGTAGGAACACGTCAAATGTTTTTCTCAACTAATATTAAAGTAAAAATGTGTCAAACAATGTAAACAATTCAAATGTTAATATAAAACATGTTTGATATGTCAAAAAATAACGTAATTTGATTAAAAGGATTATATATATATATATATATATATATATATATATATATATATATATATATATATATATATATATATATATATATATATATATCAAAGTTTTGGACAAGAATAAATTTCAATTTTTTATCAGATCATATACTAAAAACATATTTAATCCATAATTTTTTATATTTTCATATATTCTGAAATATAAAATAAAAAATGAATTTTGAATTATATTATACAAAATACAAATATATTTTAGATGGTACAATTTAAAATATAATTTTGTATTTCAGATTATATAATATAAATACAATTTTTGTATTTTCAATTGTGCATTCCATATATATATATATATATATATATATATATATATATATATATTATAAAATATAAAATAAAATATATATTCTAAATTATAAGTTTCAAAATACAAAACTTACATTTTGAATTACAAAATATAGAATAATTTATGGAGTTAGAGGAAGAAATTTATGAAGATGGTGCTGCCACCTTTAGGATATTGCATTTTGTCCCATAATATCACTTTGTGAGTCATGATGAAAAGACAGAGAGATATTGAGATATTGAATGAGATTCAAGAAATTATATCATTCTATGCACAAATAGTCTTTGATACATAACCGTGAGCAATCAAATCTTCAATATTTCAGAAGAAATGAAAATGTCATTCCTAGTGACTTCAAATGTTCGTCGCCATCATTCATATTTGGCAGCAAATTTAGTCAATAACAATATTTTTTAAGTCAAAGTAACTAATGAATCAACAATTCAATAGGTGTGAAGACGTTAAACTGTGTGATTCTGAATGTTGCTTCATATAATTAATATTGTGAAAATTTATTTAGAGTACATGTTCAAGGATTCTTTGACGAGATCATTGTTAAATTTTGTTAGTTTCACATCATTTTTAACATTCTTTTTTATCTTCTAATTCAATTTAAGATCTTATAAGACTTATATTCTAATTCTAATTGTCAATAAAGATGTTCTAAGATTCATTACATAAAGTCTTCATTTTTGTGTGTGGGTCATATAGTATCACATCACTTTTAAACTTATAACTTTTACCTCAATGAAAGAGTCTTATAGAAATGTACTTTAATTGTTGTTTTATTCGACAATTGATATTTTCAAGGCAAAATATATATTATGATTCAAAGACTTATATAATATCAAATATCTTAAATTTTATATCATGTTAATATGTTTTAATGGAAAGGTTTTATAAAATTTACATTTTCAAGGCATTGAGTGTGATCTATAGAATGGATATACACTTGTTATAAGATGGAAAAAGTTGTTTGGCATAAATAATACTTTTATAATTTTATTGGATAGTTTTAGAAATAAAAATAAAATATACATAATTAAAACTAAAACACAATGCATAATTATAATAAATACGAATAATATCATAAATTTTCTAAAACATTTTTACACTCTCCCACTTTCTCGTGAATAAGTATTTTCCATTTCTAACATGAATATAATTTTTTTAAAATTATTGTTGTTTGACCTTTTGGTTATTATATATTTGCAAGTTGTCTTTGAGAAAAAAACATATTGTATGCAAATCAAGTTGTTGTCAAGCTTCTTTTTAATAAAATATTTGTCCATTTCAATATGTTTGATTCTATCAAGTTGTACTAGATTATGGGCTATGCTAATTGCATATTTATTGTCACAATATAGCTTCATATAGGTCCATCCCATTTTATCTTCAAGTTATAATAGCTCATGTATACCTTGAGTCATTGCTCGAAATTCAACTTCAACATTGGATTTGGCTACCACAATTTACTTTTTATGATTCCAAGTTTCCACCAAGAAAAACACAATAACCAACAATTAATATTCTATAAACAACTGATCCTATATAATCAACATCAGTGTATGTTTCAAGACCGAAATTCTTGTTTCTTTTGAACAAAATTCCTTTTTCCCGTTGTCCCTTTCAAATATTGGACAATTCTAAGGGCAACTTGTATTTCATTGATGCATAAACTAAGTTACTAAACTAAAAACCAAGTAGTATCAAATCTAGTGTGAGATAAATAAATAAGATTTCCTACTAGCCTTTGATGCATTTCTTTATCAATAATCAACCTATCCTCTTCATTTCCCAACTTTACATCTGGATTAATTGGTGTGCTCATTGGTTTCAAGTTATTTTACCTATTTCTTTCAGCAAATCAATGATATGCTTTTATTGGAATATAAAAATCCCTTTCATGGAGTGAACAACTTCAATTCTTAAGAAATGCTTTAATTTCTCTAAGGTTTTAATTTCAAATTCTCTAATCAGACATTGGCTAAATCTTTGTTATTCATCTTCATCATTTTCAATAACAATAATATCATCTACATATACTAATAAAATCGATACTCCCCCTAAATTAGAATGCTTACTAAATAAAATTGTGGTCTTCTTGACTCTATCTATACTTAAGGCTCATTATGACTTTGGTGAACCTCCCAAACCATGTTCTAAGTGACTATTTCAACCTATACAACATCTTTCTTAATTGTGTTTGCCTTAGTTTATCCTTTATATCAATGTGGTACCTCAATATATATATATATATATATATATATATATATATATATATATATATATATATATATATATATTTTTTA
>Ga0209589_1013248_pt1 | contig 10846 bp, 5 predicted proteins | sample CowpeawhiteBW_FD_187525 | JGI IMG/M metagenome (GOLD analysis project Ga0209589, IMG submission 187525) | Root nodule microbial communities of legume samples collected from California USA - Cow pea white BW (SPAdes) (version 2) | ecosystem: Host-associated > Plants > Roots > Nodule | place: USA...
CATGTTGGCTTAAGTCAAGTCAACTATAGTCAACAAGTCAAACCTAGTCAAAGGTCAACAAGTCAACTAAAGTTGATTCAACTAAGTCAACTTAGGGAATAAAAAATAACAAACACAAATGAAAGGGATGAAGGATTAGTGAACTTCCTTTCTAAACATGCTTAGTCTTCTTAAGCATGTGCCTTCATCCTTGGTTGGGGTCAATCCTTCATCAGAACCCAAAACCCTCAACAATTAATACCCACTTGCAATAAACAACACAAACAACGCAACCAGAAAAATCAATTGACAAGAAGGGAAGTGATGAGCCTCCTTGAATGAACTTGACGGAAGAAAGAGTCTCTATGGAGTGTTTGAGTGGAAGCAAGTGTATAATGAAAGTTTGGATGGTGGTGGATTGAATAGTGATGCAAGAACTCTAAAGAGGTTCGGCTAACTTTAGATGAGGAAAGCTAGAGGAGGTTATAAGAGAATTCTCTAACTAGGTGGCTCTCAAAGGAAACTTTGTGGAGTAATCTCAACAACATAACTTTGCATCATTCAATTGTGATTTACAAGGGTGGGGAGGCTCTCATTTATAGTAGAGAGCAAGCTCCTAAATGAAAACCAAATACTAAAGGAAATGGAATGCAAATGAAGGTATCCATGTGAAGCACATGTGTCTAGACCTAGAGTTAGTTCTAAGATCCATGAAAAATGGATCACATGCTATGTGGATAGTTCACGCATTCCTTGTTTATCCCATGTGCTAAATGCTCAACTGATGGCTAAGCTTAGACACATTTTGGGCCTAGACTTTTGAAATTAGGCTTGATTGGATCCAATTGGAAAAGCTAGGTGAGAAATGATCCAAACTACTTCTAGACTTTTGCAATTTATTCAGAAAGCATGTCCTAAATAATTAGCCTAATTGAAATCTACTATAATGGACTAAAACAAGCCCATCATATCTTGACATCTTCCTTGGCCCAAGAAAATAACATTTGAAGTCCATGAATACCACTGGCTCCTTGAAGATCTATCTCCTCATGTATTTTTCTTAGCATCATTTGACAATAAGGGAAGGGATTCAATGTTTCCAAGAGAAAACTCAATCATTAAACACCTATGGCTGCCATATTTGAGTTGGACATTAAAGTGCAAGATGAAGTAGGAGAGATGCCGGCATTGCCTCTGACGGCAATGGCACGATGCGGCAACAACCCTGGTCTCGCTCGAAGAAGAAGAGAACCCTTATGTAGGGGAAAAAGAAGAGTATCGCCAATGGTACCAACAACGATCTGGTTCGTGCGTGGCTGCGACCTTGTCTTTGACCGTTGTGACCTAGAAGCGCCATTGTCAATAAGAGTTTCATGATGCTCTTTCCTGCCTCAATTTCTCAGTTTTTTTCTCATTTGATTCTCCCCAATGATTGTGTCTCTCTATTTAATAATAGGGAAGAGGAAGATGAGTGGAGGTTGAGGCTAGAAGAGAATGGAGGTGGTAATAGGTTCTGTGATTGTGTCCCGGGTGAAGAAAATTCAAGTAGAGAGGAAAAAGAAGATGGTTTCGATGGTGGGGTTCTATTTATATGAATGGAGATTAATTTATTCATTTCTCTATGATTTTTTGTTCCTGTATGAGAATGAATTTTGGGTTTTTTCGATAGTTGGAAGATGAAGTCAAATCTAGGTGGAGAATAATAGATGTTGAAGATGGAAATGGAAAATGGGTTTTGTGTGTTGTTATCGTAGTGCGTTTGGAGAATGAAGATGTCCACTAACAAAGAAGAAGAAGAAGAAGATGAAATGGAAAACTAACTTCATTTTCTAAATTAAATAGTCTGCTACGTGTCCCAAATGAACAGCTAACGTGAGACTTCGTTTGGCGCGTTAAAAAAAACACTAACGTCATTAGCTATTAAGGACTAATTCCATGAATTTTGAAAGGACATGAACCTAACTAGAGCAAACTTTGAAAGAGGGACTAAAACTAAATCACTTAATAGTTTAGGGACCAAAAACATAGTTAACCTTTACAAAAACTACTTGTCGGCAATGGAACTTCTGATAAAAATAACTAGTAAATATTTCTGTCAATAAAATGAACGTCAAAGTTATAACTTTAGCTTTGACCATGTCATGGAAAAATTCGTTATGTTGTGGTGAAATTCACTGATAATTATTATTTTTTAAAATTCATTAGTAAAATCATTGTTATTTTAATTTTTTGAAAATTCGTCGGTAATTAATTTTTTAAGTAAATCCATCGGTAAGTATGTCGATAAAATGGGCACCAACTTTTCCACCAAATTTGATGATATATTTGTTATAAATTAAATAGAAATGAGTAGGAAGAAGAAGAAGACAAGAAGGACACACTAAGACTAACAATTCAATTGATTGAATACATTCATACCAGAAATTATATATAGAAAGCCTTTTAACCTGTTAAAACCCATTTTAACAGATTAAAAATGACACACTAAGACTAAGACATCTAACCTATGTCATATAGCCTACCAACATGATATAACACCATTACATTTAACACATTATTTCCAGATTTAATGCTATAGAAACATTATCTTCAAGCGGATCTTCATCAACCTTCATCAATGACATGCGATCTTCATGCACTTAGCTTTATGAAATCTTTGCATCAAGTTTGCTTGTGCCAAGACTTATTTGCTTTCTTCTTTGAACCATTTGGTTTTTACCACACTAGTTTTCCATATACATGTGTTGTTTGTGTGCTTTTATATTTTTTTGAGTCTTTCTTCATTTATATGGTTCAATCATGATGTTGTGTTGGGTCATTTTTAATTTTAAATTCGTCCATGTTGAGTCATGTGTAGTCATTTTTATGTGATTTTATCCTAGTTTGAGCTTAGCAAAAATCACAAAAATGTATGTTCAACTTATTTTTCAAAACTACACTATATGCATCCATTTGAGTGCTTTTACTCTCAATTTTTAGTTCATAATCTAGAATTTATTCTAAGACAACTAAGCCAAGTAAAAGAAAAAGGGTGAAAAAACTTTTCCCTCTTAAACAAGTTTATTTTTCGTAAACATGTTCATCCATCCTTTGTAAGGGTTATGGGCTCATCAACAAACACTACAACAATGGCGGTCATGACAACAATGGTGGTAGCGACAAAGGAGTAAGAGGAGGAAGAAGAAGAGGAGGAAGAAGATAAAAATGAAGAAGAGGAGAAGGAAGAAGAAGACCAAATTGTTATATATATCAACAAATTTTACTAATAGAAAAAAGTTTGTTAGTAGTTACCAAAATATATTTATCGACGGATTATGACAAATTTAAGTCTTCAGCAATTATCAACAAAATTTGGTATCCTTTAGTAAAATTTATCAACAATCATTTTATCAACATATCAACAAATTTTTTGCCATCGATAAGTTGACAATAATTTTGTTTTATTGACGACTTTTTGGGAATACTGACAAATTTTGACTATCGATAATACTATATTTTCAAGTGGTGAAATACATCTAGCATTTATTTCTCTTAACGGATATCACACTCCTTCAAACTTAGCCTCTTTCAAGACCTCGTCGAACCATAATCTTACCATTTTTCATGTCCTTTTGTTAATTCCTACACTTAACATTTTCAATATCCCGTCGTTTATTCTTACAATTAACATTTTCCATGTCCGTAAAGTGTTTCTTTGATTTATATTTAAGTTTGTGGAAGTAGGAATAGTTCTACCTAAATGTGGTGGACGCAAGATCAGTCTCGACTAAAGCATTCAAAATGTATTGAGATTTTTTGAGTCTTTACATTATTATGGATTATGGATTGTAGTTATTGAGGTCACACATTCATTTGGTATGCGTGGCTTCAAGGAAGTTATTTGTCCGCCAAATTATTTAGGATCACAATTGGGTTGGTTGTCTAATTTAATGAGAAATGGTTTTGAGTTTTCTAGAATTTATTGGAAGAAACTTCTACGATGATTTTATTGAAAATTGGACCCAAATACACCAATCTTTGATTTTAGAGGTTAAGAAACTAATCTTACGAGGCAATGTAATGAATAAGGTTTACTAAATTTTTTACCTGTTCATATCATATTCTTCTAATAAGGTACACAAACCCTTAATATAACTAAATAATGAAAGAAATTCTCAAATAATTTTTCTATTAAGATACACAATCTCTTAATGTTGAGTTAATAAGGTAAAATAATTTATTATTCTCTTTTCTCATATTTCATATTTTTTAATGATGGTGGTAAAATTTTCAATATTCCTTAATTTTGTATAGTTGAGAAATTTGAGAAGGTATAATATATAGTTTAATTTACGAAAAGGGGTTAATTTTTGTGCACAACAATGAAGTCGTAAATACTAAATACAACTTGAGTGTGCAACTTCAATATGAAGTCTTCAATGACATTGACAAATTCAATGACGGATCTTGACCAAAAGTATTGGAAGGGCCAAAGTAATATAATTTTGAGATTATTAGATTTGATAATTAGTATAATGCTTCAAAAATGGCTTCTCTAACTTAACATTTTGACCTTTAGTATAATTTTTCAAAATATGTGAAGAAGTAGGGTCTATCTTGTTTTCATCAATACTTTCTTTTTTATCACTTTTAAAAAATAAATTTATTCTTTTATTCTTTATCAATATACCTTCTTTGTAAATAATATTAAAAAATAATTTATCATAATCCAATAAAAAATTGAGACACGTAATTATAAAAAAAATATTATAGTCAAGTCACAATTAAAATTCGACTATGAAAAAATACATAATACATTATTTTTTTTCTATATTCATAAAAAATGAATATACAAAAAACTCATGAGAAAAAAAGTAATGTTTTTATTATCGAGACAAGAGACAAGAAAGGAATAAGATAAATGATAAATGAGAGCAAAAATAATGAATTTGTGTCTTCAAAAATAAGAAAAGATATGAGAGTGAAAAACTAAAAAGACAAGAGAAGGAAAATAAAAATTATCTTAATAAATATTTGGTTTAATTACTCTTTTGATTCATGTTTTTGTTTAAAAATATTAAGTTGGTCCTTCAGTTTGGTTCTGATTTTTGAGAAACGAATGCAATTTGGTCTAATACGATAAATTTTGTCAAACAGATCAATAACTTTTTCATTAAAATTGAAACTCTTAGTATGAATAATTTACTTTGTTGGTGTAATTAACATAATCCTAGTGTCAGCTTTTGGACAAAAACAGGGACCAAAAGATAAATTAAACCTAAATATTTTTATTCTTTATTATATTTAATTTTATGTTTTATTATCTATTATTAAATGTTATGCTTTATAAAAGAAATAAAAAGATACACAATTTAATTTTCATCAATTTTTAAAATATACTACCTACAATTTATAAAATTTCAAATATATTTATAATATATATATATATATATATATATAATTAAAAAAATTCAAAATTTTGGGGGACCATGGCGCTTTTCCGTTCCTAAGAAGATCCGTCCCTAAACAAATTCAATATAAAGTCATATATTTCATGTACATTTTTTTCAAAATGCTCAAAATGAAGTCGTGTTTTGTGTGCACAACTTAACCCTATTTATAAATTTTTTTAAAGCGAATTCGGATCGATAATATAAAAAAAAAAATTAACCGTCTTTTCATAAATTAACCTAATACTAATATATATCTTTTGCATGTACTTTATGAATAATATGATGCCCTCTCTTTCATCCGTAGGATATAATGATAATGACAAAAAAATTACATCGTGTTTAATACTACGTATCAAAAGTAAGTTGTTCTAATCTTAGATATATTTAAAATAAAATACATGAATGAATAGGTAGTAAATAAAAGAATATAATGTAATTAGAACATCATGACCTTAAATTCATCGAAAGTAAGCACCCCATCTCCATCAAGATCAAATCTAGCTATCATAACTTGGCACTCATCTATAGTCCTAGATTCACCCAATCTACTAAGCATCCTTTTAAGACTCCTGGGTGTGATGCAACCACTCTCATCCATCTCATACATCTTAAAAGCTTCTCTTAGGTCATTCTCTTTCTCTTCCTCCTTCCCTCCCTCCACAAACCTAACGAAATCATCAAACCCTACCAATCCATCTCCGTCCGCGTCCAGCATAATCACACTCGCCGCCGCATCCTCAGCCGACAACTCCTCACCCATCGCCTCCACGCATTGTTTCAGTTCCAACGCCGATATCTTCCCGTCACCATTCTCGTCAAAGTGCTTGAATACACGTTCATATTGCCTTAGCTTGTTCATCATATAAACCCTACAACAATTTTACCACCATAGACCTATGCATAGATGTGTAATAGTAATATGTTACCGTAGCAACCAAATTTGATGTCATAAGATTGCGAACGAAGAAAAGAAGAACCATGCAACGAATGAAAAGGAAGGTGCTGAAGAATGATGAAATGAGAGAGGTTGTTGTATTATAGTGGCTAATGCCGCGTCGCTTCAATTGACCAAATTCTGTAACTTGTACAAACAGATACCGTGTGGGCGATTAGGTAATTTTGTTGAATACCACAAATTTTAGGAAAATGTTTTCTCCTGGCGTGAGAAGTGAGGAGCCGCCCACGACTCCTGCGCCACGCGTGCCGCACTCTACAGGAAGCTTCTGTAAATGACCCCACAGATGAAGGCCAAAACATTTTTTCAAAACTTCAAATTAATTTACGTACAACTTAAATCATGTCAAAAATATTTAATTTTAATTTCTTTTAATATATATATATATAAATTAATTTTAATTTATTACAAAATATTTTCTTTTATTTCTGATACAATTTATTTCTGACCAGAGATAAGAAAAAGTGCATTCGTGTGTTCTGGGGGAGAAAATTATTCTTTCTGATTTAATTGATTAATATAATCAGTTTTTACTGCATTAATTAATAATCAACCTTTGTGCGATTTTGACGAGAAAAAAAGAAATGGGAAAATTAGTAGAAGAAAAATATTTATATTTTTCAAATCCGTGTAGACGTCTAAGTTCTCCCACACCCACATTAGTGGAACTTTCTAGGCTTCCAGGAATTCGTACGATTCGTGAAAAAGAAAGACTAGACAAGTGCATATTATATATATATATATATATATATATATATATATTGTAAAATTTATAAAAATATAAATTATAAAATTATTTATAACAAAAATTAAGTAAGGTGATGTAATAAAATAATAACTACATCATCCGAGTGACAGTTATATAATTTAGTTAATAAAAAGATCTAATAGTAAAATTTCAATTGAAAATTTTAAATTTTTTTTACCCTTATGTTGTATTCATTTTGAAACATTTGTTGTTGATAAGAATAAAAAAGGAATAATTTGAGAGTGACCAAATTGTGATATTAAGTTATTTTTGCATTTTTTTCTCATACGTGAAGATTTAAGGATAATTAATGGTAAAGTACCATTATACCTAACTCATTTCAAGTTTTATTTAACATATATGATTTTATATATGATTTTGATCTATTTTGATAAGCTTCCAACCATTTAAACTAGCCACGAGATTCTTGAACAATACATACGAGATTCATGGTTAATAACTTGCAAGTTATGGTGAGAATGAAAGTCAATGAGCTTCCATGATCAAGGTAGAGGTGCAACAAAAACCAAGAACTAAGATAGATAAAAATTATATTATTATTATTTTATCCTTAAAAATAAATATGATATAAATTTAAATGTAAATAGTAAAAACGATGTTAAAATAAAATTGAAGTTGTTATTTAAAATTAAAATATTATTATTGTTATTATTAATTTTAATTTAAGTGTTTTTTTATAAAAATGTAAGATGTAAAGATGAGATTATACAACAATTTATTTTAATAAAAATAAAATCAAAGAATAAAAAACTAAAAATATAAATATAAATCTATCAAGCAATTAATGATTTTTATTAATAAATATAAATAATAAATAAATAAAGATATTTTGGTTCATTCCAAAATCTTTTTTTCCTCTTTAATTAATGCCAAGATATGAAAAAAAGTTTAGATACAAGGCTCATCTTCTTCCTCTCTCTCTCAGATACCACTTCCCTTTGTAAAACCATATTGATTTAAACTAAAATGGATGCTCAACAAAACGACAAAGCCGAGCCACGTTCGTGACGGCGACGGTCCTCTCTGACAGAGCTCCGATGTGTCGCTCGTCTACAAGAAATTGACTCAACGAAACAAAACATTAATGACAAAATTTTGCTAAAAGTCGGTTGAAAATTTTTAAATTTATAAAAAATTTAAAATTTAATTAATCTTAAAAATATTTAATTAATTTTCAATAAATGTGAAAGTGGTTTTATTTTGTTTATTTCTTTTACTGCAAAAGGACATTGACGATAAACTACTTTGTTATAAAAGAAAAAAACATACACAGATCAATATTATTTTGTGTCGTGAACTTCGCTTGTTCAATTTTCTAAGTCTTCCAAAATCTCAGGAGCAAACCCTACTTAAAGCCCCCAACGACCAAAGTTTGTCGTAACCGGAAAGTCATAACCTAATTCACATTGCTTTTAGATGTAAGGTTAAAATATTTTTTTTTCTCAATTTTTTGTTAAATTTTGTTAAGTTAGTTCTAAATTTGTTTTTATATAATTTTCGTCAATTTTATTCAATTTGATCCTTCATAACTAATATCGTTTAAGTTATTAATGAACAGATCATGAACAATGACCGTCATAAGTTACTTTGTGATTTTTTTTTACCACGTGTCATAATTAATATTTTATATTTAATTTAGTTTCTATATTTGTTATTTTAGTTCAATTGAATCCTAATTTTATTTAAAATTGAACAATTTTGTTCTTCTCCAAATTGAGACCAAATTTAAAATTTATATTTTTTATTAAATATATTAAAATTCACATCGTTATAATTTTTATATAAAAATAAAAAAAATGTAAAAAGAATAAAAAACAAAAACAAAAACGAAAAAGAATTTTCTTTTTTAAAACTATACATTACATGTTCAAATCTTCTCACCTACTAACATTAACATAGTTGCTAAACACGTCAATTAAAAGAATAATGTCATTAATTATATAGAATGTATATTATTTCATGCACTAATAAAATATGAGAATTGGTTTTCTATAAACTTTTCAAACAGGACGAATTCTAATTTCGATTATAAATTAACAAAAATATAAGCATATATATAAATAAAGTGTTATTTTACACAAGTTTCGTAAAACGACTGGTCTCGTCTGGCTGTATTGTAGTTAGAGAACAGTTCTCCTAAATTTTAAAGTCGGCAAGATAACATGTGCACACTCAACCTTTAAAAAATCTTCAAAACCAATTACAGTGAAAAATAACACTGTATGGGAAATAAGTTATTAATTTAATTTTATAAAATCAGATACATAATGTCAAATTGTCTACACTCACCAAAATATGCCTCAATATAAAACAAAATTTAAAACTGAATGCATATCCAATGGAAGTCACATTGAGATATGTTGGGCCATATGCATAAACTGAAATGATTTACAGAATATTTAAGTTTTTTAATTTGAAACGTAGATAATATTATGCCCAAACACACCGAAACTATACACAACTTTCAAGTTATGTCCAAACATGTAAAACAAGTAATTCATATTATGTGTTTTTTCTTCAATCATGTCCTAAGTAATAAAAAAAAAAAACTATGAATAATTGAATTAAAAATTGAATAAAGTTGTATACGATAAAAGATAAGAAAATTACTAATAATTCAAAATTAGAGAATTATAAAGTTGTATACGATAAAAGATAAGAAAATTACTAATAGTTCAAAATTAAAAAATTAAAATTGTAAAAGATTAAGAATTTTGCATTGTAGGAAAACAAAAATTGCAATTTAGTGAAGTTTTTTATTTTTATTTTCTTTTTTTCAGACGACTTGTATGATTGTTACATATGAAAAGTGCAGGAAAAGAAAGCTGGCTCCAAGAAAAACGAAAGCATATTAGCCTTTGATGCTAGCTTGGAGAAGAAGACTTGATCTTGGCCATTGGATGATGCCTTGGAAAAGGAGGAAATATTCCTAACCCTTGGATGCTTTGGATCCATGAGGTGTAGGAAGAAATGTTGACTTCCACTTAGTCCACCTTGGCTTTTTTGATAGCTCATGGCCAAATCTTCTATTGGGCTTAGTCAAGTCCAATTTTATCAATTCAACTACTCATGGTTTGACTTATTATTCTAGAAAGCAAAGCCTAAACAATGGGCCAATATTATTGCTATTCTATTGCTCTTTGAGACACCTCTTCAAATCTTCACATCTTCTTTGGCCCATGTGAAGAGTGTGAGAAGCCTATGTGGGTTTGGACCATCTTGAATGAAGCCCAATTGGATCGTTTTGAGAATGCCCCTTGTTATTAGGCCTCTTGATGGGCTTGGGCTTGGAGGTGCATGTTGAACATGGATTGGGCCTTGAGCATGATTTGGGCCTAGGCGTTGGCCGAAGCTATAAGCCTTGTTGGGATCACATCATCCCCTCCCACTTGAAGAGGATCTGGCCTTAGATCAAGAGGGTTGTTTAAGGCTCACAACAACTACAACTGGGTTCCACCAGGATAAAAAACATATCTGTAACAATCATCAAACATAATTTCAATAAAATCATAAAGACCATGTAGTAGATATTGACAGAAAATGTGTGAAGATGGGCTTTTAAGTTTTGAAAAATATGAGATTCGGCCCATTTCACAAAAATTGTGATTTTCACTTTGACTTAATTGAAACCTAAAAGGTAACTCTAAGTCAAAGTTTGGTTTTGAAAAATCTTTTGAGGAGTTTGAAATAATGAATGAAGGTGGAAAAACA
>Ga0209589_1013249_pt1 | contig 10843 bp, 11 predicted proteins | sample CowpeawhiteBW_FD_187525 | JGI IMG/M metagenome (GOLD analysis project Ga0209589, IMG submission 187525) | Root nodule microbial communities of legume samples collected from California USA - Cow pea white BW (SPAdes) (version 2) | ecosystem: Host-associated > Plants > Roots > Nodule | place: USA...
AACTACACACATTTAAGTTTACCTAACAAAATCAACTACCGACATTTAAGTTTACCTAACACAATCAACTACCCACATTTAAGTTTACCTAACAAAATCAACTACCCACATTTAAGTTTACCTAACAGAAAGCGCTCACTAAACTTCTTGGAAGCATTCCAAAGATGAGGATATGTTGTTATTGCCTCCACCAACAGAGAAATTTGTGCATCATCCAGTTCAACAAAATGTTTATATTCTCCCAATCTTGCACAGATATCTGCAGAAACTGTGAAAAGTTTGAGAGGGTGATATAAAAACATAGGATGGAAACGACAGAATAAGAAATGAGAAACCTGGAGAAATGTCACTATTGCTGTTCCAAATAATTTCTATTCCCTCTTGTTTATCCAACAGATTCAACCCTTCTTCTATTTGGATTCCTTGACTTAACACTATCCCTGGCTTGCCTTCATTCATCTTATCATCTTGTTCAACAAGCTTGGAATCTAGGGCAAGTATGTCCACGTCACCAGACTCAGTGTGAGTTGCAACACCACCTTCAATGTTAATGTCTTCAACACCATTTGACAAAGATTTTGTCTTAGCTCCCTCTGCTGCAGGCCCCTCTTTAATACTCTCATTTCCTACGTCCCCAGTCTCCTGTGTTTCACAAATTGAAAAATATACGATTGATATAGTGGCTCTAAAGTTTGAAAGGACCATTATTTTTATTGTTCATCAAGGTAGTTTTCTCTGAAAATGAGGGAACAAGTGATTGGTAGGTTCTGACCTGTGATGAAGTGAACTCACTGCTACCGCTCATAGTAGAATCTTGAGCCAATAATCTTATGATGCTATCAAACTCCCATCTTTCAACTCCAGTGTTTTTAAAATCTGCAACAAAAAAAATATATATTAGGGAATTCATGTGACAATGAAACACATAACAAAAGGGAAAACAACCTCAACTTTCCATGATGAATCATTATATCATAAAAAAAAAAATTATGATAGGAATCTTTTATCACCCATCAAAATAAAGTGGTGACTCTACGTTTTAAGGATCGTTTTCTTTATAAATAACTAAAATTACTAAAGCTTAAAATTAAAGATCTTGCAGAAAAATTTTACAACCTTCCAATAACAGTTTATATTTGAAGATTCCATATAGTATTTACCTTCTTCATAAGGAAAACTTTCATTAAGCTTCCCAAGAGTAGTTGTTGAAGTCAAAGAGAGTTTTGGACATTCGTAGACAACACGATTCTTTACATTCGACAAATCGGTATCCAGGTGGAAGTTTGAAAGATGCATAAATATTAAAAGTTTGAGTTTTGGAAGCTCAGCTTTAGACTTTTGTATCTTGTCACAATTTCCTTGTTCACATCCAACAAGCTCTTCTAGTTCAAAGGCTCCATTTATGATCAAAAGATGAAGATTGGGAAGGTCATTAGATGCAGATCCATAGAATAATCTTTTCAGCTTGTGGCAATGTCCAACATACAGTGCTTCTAGTTTTGGGAAGCATGGTAGAGGAGAAATATGATTAGACAATTTTTGATCATCCTCTTCAATTATTTGTTTTAATTTTTCGCATTTTCTTATCTGCAGAAGATTCAACTCTGGTAAGCATCTTAAAACATACTTGGAAAATATTACTTCCAATTTTGGACATCCAAATATTTCTAATTGTTTAAGATTTGGAAAGGTAAAAGGATTCATTGAAGCTCCTTTTTCACACCCTACAATCTGCTTCAATTCCATGCATTCTGAAATGGTTAGGCACTTCAACTCCGGTAAGCTTCTTAGAACACAGGAAGGAAAGATTACTTCCAGCTTTCCACATTCTCTTATTTTTAATGTGGTAAGATGTTGGAGAGTAACTGAATTCTTGGGAGCCACCCAAATATAAGTCATTTGATGTAGATATTCCAACGACAAATAATTTAACCTTAAACTCACTTGTTGCTCAGTCATTCCATGTCCATTAAGGAAAAAAATACATTCTAGTCCAGAACTCCATATCACTAGAGTTTGCAAAGTGAGGAAATGGTTTAGAATCCCTTTTGGATCCTGCAGAATATTAATAAAAATTGTAAGAAAAAATCCAAATAGAAAATAGAAAGGAAAAAATAATTAATAATCACAAAAATAAAGACAAAACTACCTTCGTACTTGTGATAATACGCTCTCTTGAATTTGTAGGAATCATTAAACAACTAAGAGAATCATAATAAAAAGCATTGTAACAACTGAAAGAATGAAATTCCTTCAAAGATGGCCACGTCACAGTGAGAGTGTTGGTAGAACAAATGGTGACAAAGTTTGGTAGATTATAAAGAGAGAGTTTTTCCAATGCTGAGAATTGAATATGAATCTCCTTATAATCCTGATTAGCTACGTGATATTGGCCAAGCATATATTTCAATTGGATACAGTCATACACTGAGAGCTCTTTTAAGTTAGGAAAGATAGCTTTCAGATTCTCTTTCCCATATTCATCATCAGTGTCTATAATGTACTCAAGTCCAGGACATTCCTTAATTCTCAAAATTTCCAACATCAATGATGAAGCAATGGACAATTTAAAAAGGTACCTTGCCTTATCAATGCCTTTCAGTTCAATCTCTCTGATATTATGCATTATAATCAAGTTCAAACCATGTGGTTGTTTTGAAAGACATTGAACACTTTCAATCGGGGGAACAAAATCTGAGTTCGATACCTGCAATTTATACACCAAGATACTTCTTAAACCAAACTAAATGTTATCTTAACTCTGATTATTAATGTATTCTATTTCTATCGTATTGTTCGTACAGCTAAAAGTTTAAGCAATGCCACTAATTGTTTAGATTCACCTGTTTCTTCGCGAAAATAATTGCTTTCTGTTTACCCTATTAAGAGAAAGTTGAAAAGAAAATAATTTTCCAAATAATCTATCCCAATACTTAAATATTAAAAATTCATGTTGCACCTATGGTATGAATTCAGGTCACTTTCAGCACAACATGATCTTGAAATTCAAATATTTAGATTAATGTCTGTATATTCACGAAGAGAGGACAATGTAAATGATGGTTTTTCATACCTTGATTGCAATAAAATCCTTTTTTATAGCTTCTGAAGCATCTGTTGAACAATTTATGTTGAAAAACCCAACATATCTCCCAATATTCAATGATAGTGTTCTTAAAGATGGAACATGATAAGTACCAAGAATGGTTCTATCCCGAATATGATCAAGTTCGAGTGCTTCTAAAGCCGGAAGCTCAATTTGAGTATTATCTTCATTTGTTATATGATTGAATTTCATCATGCCTCCAACAAAAGAAACAGGGAATATACCCTCCAATAAGTCACATCGACTGATACGTAGGTTCTTCAAACTTTGGAAGATTGAAATATCACTCTGACAATCATCGAGAGTTACTATATCCTTCAAACTTTTGCACCCATATATGAACAATTCTTCCAAAGAAGTCAAGGTCTTAGCAATAGATGTTGTAAAAATTGAGTCTAACTTCGGACAATATGTTATCTTAACGCTTGCAAGGCTGGATAGAGTTCCTGAAAAGCAATTATAAATTAAAAAAAAAAAAGAAAAATGGTTTCTGTGGACTAAAACCACAATCTTGAGCGTCAAATGATCAGTTAATAATGATGAAAATAATCGAACATGACAGTTTCCCTTAAATAATTTTGAACTTAACAAACAACTTCACATGCAAATGTAATTGTCTTTAATTTTAAATGAGACCAATTTTGCTTGTAGTGTATTAACATGTAGTTGGTTTAAGTAAAAGTAGATTAGTAATGTCTCGAACCTTATTAATGGAAAATGACATCTCGATGAAACAATATATAATTATTATGAATAAATTTTTCATATATAATAACATAATGTTTATGTAACTTGTAAATAAGTTGGAACCTACATGTGTGACCATTTTCAACCAAGCAATACCATGTAGAATTACTAATACACATTTAAACATATTTAGAAATAGAAAAAGAAAAATGTACCTGGGTTATGTGAATGTGGATGCTTACCTTCCTCAATGATTTCATCAACTTCTTCTTTTCTATCTTGCTCTGCTAATGGAACAATATCCCCAATTATTTGATCTAGCATGTCGCATTGCTCTATCTCGAGAACTTTCAATTGACCTAATCCTCCTACAATGCGGGCCGAGAATATATGTTTTAATTCTCTACAGCTCTTTACCCTTAATTCCTCCAAATTCTGGAAGATTCGTACAGGATGCCCTGTGCTGAATTCATCTTGACTTTTCTCCATTTTCTCATCATCTGTTAATAAATGTTTCAGTTCATTACATCCTTTTATTTTTAATATTTTCAATTGTACCAGTCGTTGAGCCACGACATACGTGAAGAGAGATGTCAGTTGTGGACAATCACTTAAATACAGCTTCTCTAACTTCTCGAAAGGCCCATTGGCAGGTACAACACAATGCCATATAACTTTTAGATTTTCCATGTCATCCATTTTCAGCGTATGCAACTGGGAGAAGACACTCATCACCTCACTTGAATTATTAGTAGTGTCAATCAAACATTCTAACTCTTCAGAATCAAGTATCTCCAACTTATTCAACTCATTCAAACCTCCCCCTTCAATTTCAAATATATCAGGGATCATATTTTTTGCGCCTCCATCAATATTTCCTACAAATAGATCCTTTGCTTTTTTTGCCAAACCCTTTATTACCTCATTTGATATGTCAAAATGGTTAAGTAATAAAGTTCTTCCATGAAGGTAAACATCTCCATCATTAATATGCTTAAATTTACGGTACCCTAACACAATTCCATACCTTTGCAGTGTTTTGGGAACGCTAAACGTCTCAGGGAATTCAATATTGTCTTCACTGTTAGCATTCCATATTCCTTTGCTATGAATAATGTACAACTCTTCCAGAAGCGGGATTCTCATAATCACTTCAAAATTCTCCACTTCAATGTCACATTCATTCAACTCTAACAATTTTAAGGTTGTTAGTTGTGTAATTGCAACATCTGTTTGTAATTCAGCAAATGAAGGCAATGAACAATCTTGCAGTGAAAGACTTTGAAGATTCTTCACACCACTTAAAAATGAGAAGTCACTCAATTCATAGCCTTTAATATGTAGGCAACGGAGATTTGTTAATGCCTTGAAAGGTATTGTTAACAATGTTTTTCTATACTCATCGTTGACAAGAATCAAAACTTTTAGCATTCCCATTCTTTTGAAAATTTCATCAAATTCTTTCATCTTTGTCTGTAAGCATAAAAACTCAAGATTGGAGCAATCCAAATCATTTGGAAATTTCACACACCATAGATATCTTACCGAGTTATGTTCCACCGTAACATCTTTTTCCTCTTCACACTTGATCATCTTATTCTCATCTTTTGCTATTATGTGGGCCACATCACGAACTATGTCATGCATTTTGACACATTCATCATCTGCATCCAACAATAAACAACAACTAACAAGCTTAATTTTAGCTGCAATCACTTCACTCCTTGCCTCTTCATATGACTGAGCTTCTCCAACTACACCCAATCCTATTGCCCACCTTGTTAAAACTTCAACTTGAATTTCAAAATCTTCAGGAAATACGGAGCACAACACGAAAAGTGATTTAGTTTCTCTAGTATCCAAATTATCATAGCTCAACTGCAAGCATTTGTAGGGATCAGTCAAACCTCTCTCAATGTTTATTGGCTTAGAATTTTTCAACTTATTCAATGCAACACGCCATATTGTCTCAGCTTTTCCCTTCAAACTACAAGCAACAGCTGCAATGGCAACCGGCAATCCCTTACATTCATTGGAAATTAACCTTCCCAGTTTCTTTAAGGCGTCAGGAGTGCTTTCAGATATAAGTGCTTTATTTTGGAAAAGAGTCCACGCTTCTTCATCCGTTAAAATTGGTAGGTAAATAGTTCGTTGGCAATCCATTAATGTACAAACTGCTTCTGATCTAGTGGTTATGAGAATCTTGCAATCTTTATGGTGTTCAGGAGAGGGAATCCCAATGGCACCAAAGTCAAGCTTCTCCCACACATCATCTAGAATAATAAGAATATTTTTTTCTTGGGTTAATCTGGAGCACAATCGTTGGGCTCTCTCCGTTTCTTCAGTTTCTGGAAATTCAAACTGCAATGAACTTGCAATTTTTTCTTGGATCCTTCGAACTTCCACTGTACTAGAAACCGGCACAAAAACAACTTTTTCAAAAAGATGCTCTGCTTCTACTGACTTCCTAATGTCCATTGCTAATGTGGTTTTACCACAACCCCCCATCCCATACAATCCAATCATGCCAACATCATTATTTTTCACTGCCTCCAGTAGTTGCTTATATGCCGATTGTCGACTCTCAAAATTCATGCATTTTTCTGAAAGAATATCGAGGGTCCATAAAGGAAGCGTAGCAATGCGGTCAAATGGTACATATTTTCTACCTTCTTCAATGAACTTCTCAAGGTCCACGGTTTTATTTGCTAACTTTTTTCCCACACGATATCGCCAAATCCAATTTGGACAGTGTCCAAAGCAACACCGTTTTTTTGTTCTTGCCTCTTCCAGCATCTGATACACATTGTCACTGATAGCATCTTGTAGCCACTTGTCAACAACTCCACTAGTCTTTCTCTCTTGTCTCTTCGTTTGTGTAACAAATTTTTGTACACTATCTCTCGTTACAATTAAATCATCCTTTTCTTGTTCAAGCTTTTTGACAAAATTGTTAAAGCAGCAAGGATAACGCAATTGATTTAATGCTCCACACACTAAATCTCTTGCAACAGAAGATGCAAAACCAACGAGACAGTCCATCTATTTCTTCCAACAAATGCAACTTTCTTTAACCTGAACAAGAGAAAATGAACGCATCCTATAAGTGTTATAATTATATTTAGATATGTTAGATAAAAAATTATTTTAAGATCATTTATTACATCTTCTAATATGTCAGTTTTATAGTAAAATTAACAAAAAGGTTAGTTATATATAATAATTAAATTTAATATTTTATATCCTAAATAGTCAATTATTGGATGCACCGTAAAAATATAAAAGAATTCTAATAACTTTAATCATTATTAGATTTAAATTTTACGTGGGACAAGAGTTTTTAATTATATTTCTTTCATCCTTTGATATTTTTGTGGAACATATAAATTTGTAAATAACTATATGTTTTAAAAAAGTCGTACCCACCTTTCAAAAAGGGAAAAATCACATTCAGACTGTAAGGCCCACTTTCTTTTCTGCTTAATTTTAAGGGCCTATCCCAGATCTGTTGGACCTAAGGGTTAGTCCATAGGGTGTCCAAGACCCTAAGTTGCCCTAACCATCTCATTCTCTTCACTTTTCAGAAAACAACCACCTTACTCCTCTCCTTTGAACGGCTCCAGTGCTCTGCTAGGCTTTAGCCCGTGATTCTCTTCAAGCTAGCTCAAACCAGTTTTCTACCCCACACGTAAGTCAGTTTTCAACTCATGTTCTTTCTCCTTCAGCTTATTCTTCATTATTCCAACTAGGGGGCGTCTTGATAAACTTGTTTAAATATGTTCCGCTATTTTTTTTCCAGCTCTTGAATCTGCCCCTAAGGCTACTATGCTCCGCTGTTTGGTGTTGAAGTCTTTTTGCTAGCTCTTTCCAGGTAAGGGAAGCTAGGGTTTCGCGTTTTTAACGTATATAGCTTGATTTCAGTTCTATTTAGTGCTCTTGGTGATTGTATGGTGTTTAAAATGATATGAATATGTATTATGCATTATTCTGTAGGAATTTCTGTGTTGGCCTGCGTGAACAGTGGAGGAGATCTAATAATCTTGCCCAAGGGAGTGGGTCTCGCCTAAGCGAGACTATCAGAAAACCCTCTCAGGTGTTGCGCGAGCTTTCGGTCAAGCGATGAGCTCCAGTTTTGAGCGAGAAGCCATCTTGCTCAGGCGAGGAGGTCTTGCATAAGCGAGAGAACGCGAAAACACAATTGTTCCACTTTTCGAGCTCTCGCCTAGGCGAAAGGAGCTCGCCTAAGTGAGAGAACCTTCTCGCCTAAGTTAGGCCTTTCACCCTAAGCGAGAACTGGGCGAGAATGGGATGATTGGTTATAAATGTTAACATGGTATTGGTATGTATAATGACTTTGTGTTGGATGGATAAACGTAATTCCACGATAGTTGCGTACTGAAGACGTAATTAGTCTCACGTAGAGCGTACTGACTCAAATGGTGAGAGTAGCAGGAGGCCTTAAATATTTGAAGGCTAACCTTGTGAGTGGCAGGGTGAAACCCATTGACAATTGACTTTGTAGAGTAGTAGAGGCCACCACAAGTTCAAGCATTCGGTGAATCTGACTAATTATATGTATCTTGATAAGTCGTGTCTTGAGTCTTAGTGTATTGTTTGTGAGTCATCACATGCTTGGTTGATGCATGTATCTTTTGCTATATGAATTGTATGCAATGGCATGGTAAATCATTTTCTACTCTAGCTTACCCTTTCTGCTTGTTTGTATGTTTTATGTGTGGTTTTCTCTTTTTGCGATGATCATCAATTTATTGATGTGAGCAGATGCAAGACTCTGCGTGGTCAATAGGGTAATTCAGATAGCGTGAGGTACGCCAAGGATGTGGAGTTCCTCCAGTTGACTAAAGGAGGAAAGTCAGTAGTAGAGTATGCTAAGAAATTCAAGCACCTCAATCGATTTTACACCATGCCACTTGATGAGGAGTGGCGATGCAGGAAATTTGAGAATGTTCCCGGGGAGACATTCGTTTGATGGTTGCACCACTGTCCATCAAGGATTTTGCAGCCTTGGTGGAGAAGGACAAAGTCATGGAGAAAATGAAAGTTGAGGTGGAAGCTCAATGCCCGCAACAATAGAGGATTGGTGGACCATCTGGGTCTAAGCAGAGGCACGAGGAGAGGAGGAAACCGTATGATAGGCCTCATTCTCAATCTCAAGGGTCTAGGGGTTTTCCTCCCCAGCAGAACCGAGTTCAGTGCTTCTAGTGTGGAGGCCCTCATCTGAGGAGTGTTTGCCCTCAACTAGAAGGTTTCAGAAGGTGCAATAAGTGTGGCAAGGAAGGCCACTTTGGCAAGGATTGTCCCACCCCTGCGAGGATGGTGGCATGACCTCTAGTTCAGACTCCGACACCGAACCAGTAAAGGAACAAAGGCAACAAGCCTAAAGTAGCAGGTCAGGTATATGCGATGACAAGAGCAGAGGCAGCAGGATCAAGTAACCTTGTTATGGGTCGTTGCATGATTGTTGGTGAATCTTTGTGTGTACTGTATGATTCTGGAGTGACATTCTCTTTTGTGTCAGAAACTTGTTTGAAAAGATTAGGTTTGCCGGTGTGTGAACGTCGGGTTTGGTCAGAACGTCGTCCTTGTGTGCTAGGTGTCCAATGGCAGTAGAGGGGCGCATATACAAAGTGAATCTAATATGCCTACCTCTACAAGAGTTGGAGGTGATCTTGGGGATGGATTGGCTCTCTGCCAATCGCATTCTTATAGATTGCCGAGAGAAAAATTTGTTCCCCAACTCAGAGGAGCCTAGGTTGTCATCGTCTCAAGGGGTTATGAAGGAAATACAGGATGGCGCGCAGTGCTTCATAATCTTCACGCATCTAGAGGTGGAGAAGGAGGAAGGTACATCTATCATACCGGTAGTGCACGAGTTTGAGGATCTATTTTCGAAGGAAGTACCAAGGTTGCCTCCCAGTAGAGAAGTGGAGTTCTCTATCTACCTGGTGCCAGTAACCGATCCGGTGTTGATGGCTTCATATCGTATGGCTCCGGCAGAACTGGTAAAGCTCAAGAATCAGATCGAGGAGTTATAGGAGAAATAGTTTATACGGCCCAGTACTTCGCCTTGGGGAGTACCAGTGTTGTTGGTGAAGAAGAAAGATGGGAGTTCACGGTTGTGTGTGGACTATAGGCAGCTAAACAAGATGACCATTAAGAATAAGTACCCCCTTCCGAGGATAGATGATCTGATGGATCAATTGCATGGAGCGTCAATGTTTTCAAAGATAGATCTATGGTCGGGATATCATCAGATATTGGTAAAGGCAGATGATGTACAGAAGATAGCCTTTAAATCCCGATATGTACACTACGAGTACGTGGTTATGCCTTTTGGTGTGACCAATGCTTCGGTTGTGTTTATGGACTAGATGAATCGGATCTTCAGGCCATTCATAGATAAGTTTGTCGTAGTCTTCATAGACGACATACTCATCTATTCCAGGACTTAGGAGGAGCATGTCGAGCACCTGAGGTTAGTGCTTGGTATACTGAGGGAGAAGCAACTATATGCTAAACTGTCCAAGTGTGAATTTTGGATGGACGAAGTACAATTCTTGGGCCATGTGATATCCGCACAGGGCATAGCGGTGGATCCAGCAAAGGTTGAGGCAGTGGTTAAGTGGCATAGTCCCAAGATAGTGGCGCCTCTAACACAACTTACCCAGAAGGACAAACCTTTTACTTGGACAGATTAGTGTGAAGAAAGCTTTCAAGAGCTTAAGCAAAGGTTGACGAGTGCTCCAATACTTGTGATCCCTAATGTTGGTAAACCCTTTGAGGTTTACTGTGATTAGAGCCGTCAAAATGGGTTATAACGCGCGAGCCAACCCGACTCATCACGGGTTCGGGCCGGGTTAGGTTGAAAAAAATTACAAATTTCAGAACGGGTTAAAAATGAACCCAACCCACTAAGAACTCGGCTCATTCGGGTTGAACCCGTGATGAGTCAGGTTGGCTCACCAACCCGCCAATAAATTTTAAATATTAAATTAATATATATATATATATATATATATATATATATAT
>Ga0209589_1013250_pt1 | contig 10841 bp, 6 predicted proteins | sample CowpeawhiteBW_FD_187525 | JGI IMG/M metagenome (GOLD analysis project Ga0209589, IMG submission 187525) | Root nodule microbial communities of legume samples collected from California USA - Cow pea white BW (SPAdes) (version 2) | ecosystem: Host-associated > Plants > Roots > Nodule | place: USA...
ATAATAAAAAAATATATATATATATATATATATATATATATATATATATATATATTTCAAATTTACTACTTGTAACTACTATTTCTTAACTGACATGTTTTAACACTAGTTTAATTAGTGCATCTTATTATTACAAACACGAGATAATGTTAAATACTTATAATATCTCATCTTATAAAAACTGTAATAAAATTTGAATTTCTGATAGAGATTAAAGTAACAGTTTATTTGACTGTAATGTTTAATTTCAAATATTTACATTTAATTTAATTAAATTCTATATCTTAAATTATATTATTTATATAGCCAGAAGTGTTTAACTCTTAAATGTTAAAATATTAGGAAAGTAACAATTTCTTTTAATACCTGTAAAATAACCGAAATATTTTATCAAATTTATATAAAAAAAATTATAATAACCTTTAAAATTAATGTAAAATTAAATTCCTATAATATACATAGTGAATAATAATTATAATGAACTAGTCATGCGTTAGTGTATGTGTGTATTTTTTTATTATAATAAAAAATTATCAATATAATTATAGAAATAAATATAAATTATTTTTAAAATTTTTTTGTGGATTGTTTTTATTTATTTTATACATAATTTTTTTTCATTACAGGTAGTTATTTTAGTTGAAATAAATTGTTTAGTTTAAAAAATGGTTAAACAGAAAAAAAAATGGTTAAATTCAAATAAAATATGATACATAATTGTTTTAATTAAAAAAAAATTATTTAAAGTGTAAAATTGAAACATAAAATGTGTACCAAAAATTTTCTTTATGTTACTAAAAATATAAGTCATCCTTTATTGAGTTTAAATATTTTATTAGTTAAAAATTTTACAAATAAAAAAATAATAATTAGTCAAGTTTTAGTTTATAAAAATTACCAATTTTTTATAAACTATTTTTCTATCCTTTCTCTACTTTTTTATATTTATGTTTCTACTATTTTCTTTTTAAGATTAAAGACATTTTGATATAAAATTAAGGTTAAGGGTAACAAAATGGATCAGGTCTGACGAGTTGGTCCATAAATTCAATAGAAAAAAAGTTGGTCAGGTCAGTATATTGAGGCTTTTTTGTATTTCGGGGTCCATTTAAAGTGAAATTTGTAAAAATGGATTTGTTCAATTTTTTTTTAAATAGGGTCAAACCGATAGGGTGGACGACGACATTACAGGTGAAGTCGTCCTCCACCCTACTGGTTTCCTTTTTTTTTTAAAGCAAAATCGTGTTGTAAGAGGTCGGTTTCTATTCACTTGAAAAATGAAGTCGTCCTCGCACATGATGACTTCACTTTTCAATTTTTTTTATATTTTTTTAAAGTTGTAGTTTTAAAATCTGATCTCACTCGTAGGGACAGTTTTTCCTGCTCGTGTAACCAGCTTCAAAACTATCAAAAGTAGATATTTGGTTTTTGTAGGTCCAAAAGTCACCAATAGCAATTGGGAAGAGACACATTGCAATGAAGAAATAAGCAACCTTGGCTCCTTTCCACATTGGCACTCGAGCTGGGTGCTTAAAAGTTTAAGGCACTGTTTCCAGGGCCAAATTGTGACCTCTAAAAGAAAAGGATATAATTCCAAGTGCATTCATGGCATGATGGCAAGAAATACAAGACTATTTTCAAGTGCATTTATGGCAAGAAATACAGAAGCAGAAGGTTGTGACAATGATAAGGGTTCGTAGGAGATTGAAGGTGGTCTTCGTTGGCTTACAAAGAGGATCCCACACCATGGTAGAGTAAGTTATAATACTGAAACGTTAAAAAATATATAAATAAAAAACTGAAAAGTGAAGTCGTCATGTAGGAGGACGACTTCACTTTTCAGGTGAATAGAAATCGGCCTCCTATATCATGGTTTCGCTTCTCGAAAAAAAAAAACTGGTAGGGTGGAGGACAATTTTATCTGTAATGTCATCCTCCACCTTGACGACTTGACCCTTTTTTATAAAAAAAAAATCAATGAACTCCTTTTTACAAATTACATTTCAAATGGATCTCGAAATACAAAAAAATCGTATATTGAACTCGTAAGCTCGTCTAAATCTGATCCATCTTGTTCGTCAGCTTATTAGGTTATAGAATGGTTGGTCATGGACTGTCCCATAACTCGTAAGAGATTTGAAAATGGATTGGCCCATATAATTATTTTGCTACAAATTTCATTTAACTTTCTCACATTTCATTATCACTCTCACACTTAATTGAACTCAAAAGAACACAAACAAAGCAACACAATTAGAGAAAAAAAAAACTTGACCCAATCCAGGAGGAAAATAACGAGTGGCGACCATAGTTGGCCATCGACTGAGACGAAACCCACAATGTGGGTGCCTCTTCTTCCCAATTTCCAAATCTCGCAGGAAGGTTCTTCTTTCTCAAGTTCATATAACGTGGAACGCAAATGTAGATCGCCACTATCTCCAAATTGAACCCTACTATTGTCGCTTCTCTTATTAATAATAGTAGTGCCACACCTCATTTGAGCTCCTACACCATTATTCTCTTCCCACAAAGCATTAATGATATTTTCCACACTGTGTACAAATTACGTTACGTGCTACGTAATCCAGAATGCAAGTTACATTTCATATTACCTTCTAAATTTGTGTTACAAACTGTACAATCCGAAATGTAAATTTTCATTATGGATTGCATAATCTGAAATGTATATTTGTATTACGGATTGTATAATACAAAATATTTACGGATTGTACAATCCGAAACTAGAATTTCAGTAAGAGTATAATTGAAATTTTGAAAAGTATTAAGGTGCAGAAAGAAAACATGAAGGTGGAGGAAGAAATTTCAGAAACAAAGATGCGGTGAAGAAGTAAACCCAACGATGATAATGACTTTAATAACGGCGGCATGATAGAATGAGAGAGTATTTTGGTTTTTTATGTTAATATATGGGTGATGGTGGTAATCACGGGAGTGCATAGAGCAAAATCTTGTGCACAGAAATGTCCAGATTTTATTGGGCTCTAGCTCAGCAACTTCTTGTCCAAACTCCTAAGCCCAACTCATGACTACTCGTCACACTAAAATCCTTAGTAAAATTCTAGTTATTATATATCCAAACGATTTAGATGCATTTTTTTTTCAAAAGAAAAAATATGGGGTTTTATAATTATGGTTTTAATAAATTTTTAAACAGTTAGATTTTGTAAGTATTTAAAATGTAAAATTCCAGTTTGTGCATTAGTTTGGTGTTAAATTACAAAAACACCAATAAATAAGTTCAAAAATGTTAATCACTCACTCTCAAACACACTCTTTTGAATATATTATTATTTATTAGGTAAACTTTATTAGAATCAGAGTTTTATGATACATAATTATCATTTAATAAGTAGAACTCATAATTTAAATAAGTCTTAATTAATAACAAAAGGTATTTTGATAACCATGCAGTATATAATATGTTGCTTGCACTTCTTATAAGTTAACTAGTTGATGGATATGATTTACTTATATTTCTTAATTTAAAAAAAAATACAAAACAAGACATTTAAATAAAATAAAGTATACTTCTTAATAATATAAAGTGAACAACTTCTACGATCTAATTTGTAATGAATTTTGTAATCTAATCTACAATAATTTGTAAATAGAAAATAAATATTTTTTTAATTTACTTGATAACTAAATATTGATTAACTTTCTCAACTAACTGTGTTAGGTTTTTTTATAACTTCGTTTTACATCTTAAATATGAAGCCAAAAACTTCTACCATCTAATTTATAACAAATTTCAATATAGTTTGCGAGAATTTTTTCCATCAAAATTTACAACATATTCTTCCTCTAAAAAAGTTTTTAAATTCGTTTACAGATACAAATGTAACCGAACAGTTATAAATAATTTAATAGAATTAAATAAAAATATAAATCAATCACAAAATAATATGCATGAATAGACATTAATTAATTACTCATAGTACTTTTGTGTTTTTAAATTCTTCCTCTAAAGTGATTTTACAAAGTCGGATTAGAGTCAAGCCTAACAGGAACAATGTCTTCTTTTCTCGTTGATTCCGTCAAGTCCGTGCTCTTGGCTATGGTTTCGTCTTCAACTTTTGTTATTGATTAGTGAAAACATCCTTAACAAATACTTTCGCAGTTGATCATTTGTTATAAATCCAAAAATTTCACCTCTGACTATAAAATATGAATGAGATTTTTTTTTTCCAACATATTGGTAAAATTGATTCTTTTACGTTGGTCCTTTGTATTTGTAATTTAAAGTTTCTCATGTATTTCTTGAAGAAAATAATTGTGTTGATAAATTAACTAATTTAGATTTTATCCATCGAGAACAATATAAGTGATTTACTACTTTAATTCCATGTATTTATTTAGATTTTTTTTCATGATATCTATAATTTATTTATGTTTCGTGAAGTATAATTTTTATCGTGAATTTGGTATACTTTCCCATACTTTGTATTTATTTTATTTTATCTTTTATTTTTAATAAATTTTCACGTAATCGATAAACTTTTAAATGAACACATAATTAAGATCTCAAAAATTTATAATCATATCTAATATAAACTTATTTTGAACATTTAACATTAATATTGTGACAAAAGCTAAGGTGTAATAAGTGTTATTACTAAAACATACGAACATTTATTGATTAATATATTACAATTAAATCACATGATAATATATTACAATTAAATCAAAATTAGTTTATTTAAAAAAACTGAAAAGCCGAAGACATATTTAAATCTACTATATATCTAAGAAATTCTTAGTATAGGTAAATTACTGAAATAGACATCTTAATTTATTGACACGTGTTTAAAATTGAGGGTATTTTTGTCTTTTTGATATTGTTGTGTTTTTGCCGTTTGAAAGTCTGTTTTAAATACCAATTGATGTTATCTGACACCAACATACTTCTTCTCCAAGGCAATCACCATTCTCGAGGTTAGTTTTTATTTTCTTCTGTTTTTTTCTTCTTCCGTTTCTTTCTTCTTCTTCAATCCTTCTTTCTTCTTCTTCATACCAAGTTAGGTTTTCTTTTTCTTTTTTTTTTAATTTCCAGTTTGTTTTTGTTGAAAGTTGAATGAACTTTTTCTTGATCAAGGTTATTTTTTTGGTTTCTTTTTTCTTCTATTTGTTGTTGTTCTTTCTTTTTTCTTCTATTTCTTATTTTATTTCTTCTTCTTCTTGGATCTTTATTCTTTTTTCTTCTTCGTACTCTGTTAAAATTTTTTTACTTTGTGTTGATTGTTTGTCATGAAAGGTTTAATTTTTGCAATATTTTTTGTCATGGACACGTTTTAGTGTTGTTGATGGTGTTGTTGTATTTATATTTTTTGTACTTCGTAGACCTATTACTGTGTGTTGACGAAAAGGTTCAAGATTTTGTTTTTAGAAGGTAATTTTGAACAAAATCTTGAACATGTTTTGTTGTTGTTGATGGTATTGTTGTAATTTTTTTATACTTCGTACGCATATTACCATGGGTTGAAGAAAATGTTCAAGTTTTTGTTTTTAAAATGTATTTTTGAATAAAATCTTGAACATTTATTTGTCTGTGAATTTTTCTTTTCTATGGCCATTTGAAACGCTAGGGATATGGTGTTTGGGTGTTAAAATTGCACATAAAAGATACATTTTACGATTTATTGTTTGATTTGATGAATGTAATTTTTTTTCTTTATTAAAGTTCTTAAAGTTCTTAACTTTTTAGTTGTTCTTGGTTGTTCTTCTTTTTCAAAGTTGTAGAGGATGTGGTTTTCAAAGGTTACAAGATCAGTGCTTGAATCTACAAGCAGAAAGGATTCATTATTCATTTATGACAGTGTATTGCAATGGTCTTATTTAAAAAAAAGATTATTTTTTTACATCTTCCATGTTTATTTGGTTTTTATTTTTATTTCATTTATGCTAATTTATATTTAGACACAACCTCTGTAATTGTTAAATGATTTACTTCTATAATTTATATTTAACTCTTGGTCATAACTCTCCAAGTCTCCAAGGGGATTCAACAAAGACTGTTCCAACAGGTAAAGTAATATTCTGCATTCATTTGTTAATCAGTTTCCAAAATTTAAAGATCAAGCTAAAGATTGCATGATCTGATTGTCATTGTAGGTAAGATAGACAACAAAAACAAGCTTGGAGATGCTGCTCAAGAGGTATATATAAATTTCGTGAACTATATTACTATGTTGTTTTTTATGGTGTTATTTATTTTTCTTTTGTTTCTTATGTGCTCTTTCTTTTTCTTCAATAAAGGTTTAATTTTTTTTGAGGGTTTTTGTGTTGAAGATGGTGTACCATGGATTAGTACATTTTAGTAGTTGTTGAAAGTCAATAGCTTGAGTTTTCTTTCTTCTTCTTCATGGTCTTCTTCAACTTTTTTTTTTCTGTTTCGTAAACCTATCGTTGTGGGTTGAAGAAAAGGTTAAACCTTTTGATTTTAGAAGACATATTTACTATTTTTCGTTTTTAATCTCAGTGTTGTGTGTTTAGTTGCTTCTTTGATGTCTATTGGTTGTGGATTGAAGAATCAAACATGCTTAACATAATTAGATTTGTACTGTCTATGAAGAATCAAACATGGTTGGTTGATTTCAAGGAAAATCCCAAGGTTGCACAGGAACATATGAAGAATCCTATGATGATGAACAAGATCCAAAAGGTGGAATTGTCCAAATGAGGTAAATTTGTAGAAGAAAGACAATATTTGTTTGAAATTAAAAAATTAGGAAATTTTGACTTTTATTTATCGTGTTTTGTTTTAGTGTACTTCATACTCTTTTTTTATATTTTATTTTGACATGATTTTATTTTAATTCAATTGGGGTGTGTTGTTTAAACTTTATCTTTTGGTTTTAACGAGTTTGTCATAATTTTGGTTATTGCAGTTGCTTGGGTGTACTACAAGTATTGGGGCATATGTGAAGCTTGGAGAAGAATCTAAATGCATTAAGATCACTTTTTGAAGGGACTACAGAAAGGAACACATTACTATTATGTGGAAAATTAGTATGGGTACCCTATATATGAATTTTATGTGTTGAGAATTTCTATCCATCTTGCACGGGAAAAAAATAAACTACTCAACAACCATAAATATTTTTTAGTACATTTGCATCTTTTTCTTATTTATATTTTGTAATTAGGATCATTAGTATTTATTCTAGCCATCTTTGCCTATTAAAACACATATTTCTGACTAATCAGGCATAACAAATATTACTTTTTTCTAAATTACATAATATGAGAGCTTTGGTTTTGATGTTGAATCAAAAACTATTTTATTCAAGCTATTTTGATCTTGCATGCTATGTTTTTGAACTCAATTGCAGGAGGAGTGCGTTTCTTTAGTTAATTCAATTGCAAACCCAAATGTTGCATTTGATGTAATAGAAAAAGGCAACAAGTCGCTTGAGTTGAAGATTCAAAACCAGGTGCTCTAAAAAATGTTTTTGACGAGCATGAATTGTTGTGGCGATATGTCTTGCATTTTCAACATTATTTTTTTTATGACAGTTATTTCCAATTTATCTTCTTCATATTTCTATCTTATAATTTCAAATTCTATTGACTATTCTTTTTGCTTCTCAAAGTTAAACCTATACAATAATGATAGGATAGGCAACTCAAAGATGGTGTAATGGGTATAAAGATGAAAGTAATAGTATCCTTCATTAACAATGGCAATTGCAACATCCATGGGTGATAGAAGGTTAACCATGACTTTTATGTTAATGTTGATAATATAAGTGAAATTTTTTTTGTGATCTTTGAGACAAAATTGTTGTTATTGTTGTTAATGTCATAACACAATGTTAGGCTGCCTGTTAACAAAGATAATGATACATTGGTATATAGAGGTTTGTGAAGTTCTGTATGAACTTTGTTGATAATGTATAAAGTTAAGTTAATTTAATCAATTGAATTTTCTTGAGCTGGATTTAGATAAATATTACTTACTTCTAAGCTTTTCTAACTTAAATCATTGGTTGATTCGTGTTTATGGTATTTAATATAAATATTTATGGAACTGTTCTGTTTTCTACCATTGTAGGGAGCATATCAACATGACTGTTAGAGTAAACTGTAGAGGTATGATTCCCTGTCATCACAAATGCAACTACCTAAGTCCTTATTTTCTTGACTCTTGCATCTTTGTTTAAGAGTTCATTCGATATTCAATTTCATTGTTTGATTTCCAAATTGCTGGAATATAATCTCATTAAAGATTCTAAATTTTGTTTTAGATGAACAAAGGAACAATTATTATAGATGTTATCACCTACAGTAAGAAGTTGCAAGACAAATTCTAGAGTCTTATCACCGATTTTGTTTTGTTGTTTTGCAATTAGCTTTGGTTCACTGTATCTCATAAAGTTGAGATATTTTAATTACCCTTCTTTGAATTGTAATGTATTAGCTATAATTATCTTTGTATATATCATTTTAACACTAAATTGTAATAGGAAAATACGTATCTTTAGCATTCAAGAATATTCACTCAAAACAAAATGAATGTTCTATTTTTTTCTTAGAAATTGTATAGCATTAACAACGTTGTATGTGAATATTGTGGTGCTGATAATTGACTTTTTTAATATTTGCAGGATATAACTTATGCTAAAACCTTGGAATGATAATTAATGGTAAAATTTGTTGAGATCCTACAAGATCTTATTTTATTGTAATAATGATTACAATATTAGTGGCAGAACACATGATTAATTTATATCAATTAAGATTCATAAACCATTCTTCCATTTCAATCTTCTTAGAACCAAAATTAGTATTTATTTCATATATTTGTTAATTTTTCTAACACCAATTATGTCACGAACTTTTGATTAATTTTTTAACAACTTAACAAGTAACTATAAAATAAATAATCTATCTTCTTAGCTCCTGTTGCGAAATACCTAAATAACTTATAATATAATATATATTTATAATCTAAAAGATACACCATCATAAGTTGATATTATAATCATCATTTTAAATTGATACATTTAGTTACTAAATTTAAATTTACGTTTATATTATTAAATTATATTTATGTTATTGTAATTTTACGATTTATATCTCAAAAAATAATATGGTTATTCTTAAAATAATATAGATAAATATATAAAATAATGTTCCTTTAAATATTATTCTTATGAAGAGACTTAAAAAGAAATTTTCTTTATTAAATATTATTGTTATGAAAATCAATGTCAGTTATGAATAAGATTAGGTGTGTGGTTCTCTTTTTTTTTTTTTTCTCCTGTGCTAATATTTAATTGGACGTGTGTTAATGTTGTTGTCAGAGGGTGATGGTAAGTCATATATTTTGTGGTATTTGATTTACTTTATTTCAATTATTTTATATTCAAATTGTTTGTAGTCATATTTAGTTACTTAATCTAAACAACTTACGGTTGAAAATTTTGATTTAGCATGATAGCTATTAATTACATACACTAAATAATTAAACCGTATAAATATAATTATTCCAAAAAAAATTGCCAATTTAAATATAATAACAATATTATTTATTTTTGAAATATAAAAGAAAAAAATAGCAACCACCCGCGCGTATTATTTATATTATTTGTATTATATTACTATTAGAATAATTGGTATTACTTTTGCTAATATTATCATTATAATTGTTAACTATTTATATTATTGTTATTATACATTTTATCAAAAGATAAGTTACGTTACCAGATAAGAGAAGATAGTATTGAAGAAATATATCAATGAAAAAAGGGTGTATTGTTATTAACTTAAATAGTAACATATACTCCATTTTATTTTCTACGGTGGAGCCTGAGCATTTTATGTCCCTTTTTATTTTTTTGGTTGTGCGGAGAGAGTAATGGTAAACATAGTTGAGTGAGTGGTGTATAATTGATTGAGTTACAATTACGAGACTTTATTAGAGCATTAAATTACACATATTTGTTTAGCGATGTTGTATGCATACTTACTTGGCACCATATAGGATCAAGAAGGTTGTGGTGTTTGTTTTATCCGGTAGTGTTGCTTTTTCAATTTATACATAATTTCAACCATTAATATTGTTATCCAATTTCATGTTCTATCTCCCATGAGTTATGTCTGCCTTAAGACAGATGGAGATGTTATATGGTCTAACATTTACTACTTTGATTGCAAGAGAATCTCCATCTCTTGCTTCCACAATTGGATCAGGAAATTGCCCATTTACAGTCAATATGTTGTGGGTTCTGCACAACCTCTTCACTGGGGTAGTTTGAATCTATTTCAATCAAATATTAACTAAAAAATGGTGCAAGATCATTACATTGAATAAAGAACACTTAATAAACTTGTGGTAGTGATTCTCTACAACTGAAGCAAGGGAAACAATGATAGATAGTAGGCCAAGTAAGAACGAAGAGTAACCATTATCAAGGAGGTAGACAGTCTTCATTAGTGCCAAATAATTTGTCAAATGCAGTTACTTTATGTGACATTAAGTAAATTAAGTAAATTAAACAGTAATAATAATACATAATATTCTGTTATTGAAACAAATTAAAACTACTATCTTATATAACAATAAAATCTTATATAACTATAAATAATTACAATAAATTACCACTTTATAAAACCTGTATATAATATGCATTTTATGTATCTTTTAAATTGTAAATTAATACGAAATATTGTTACAATTGTAATAAACAAAGTCATAAAATAAAATATAATACATATATTTTATATAATATATGAGACAAAAAATATAATTAACATTAATTTTTAACTTAAAAGTAAAATAATGTGATGTGAACATAAAGGCTTACCACAGTCTGTTT
>Ga0209589_1013252_pt1 | contig 10839 bp, 4 predicted proteins | sample CowpeawhiteBW_FD_187525 | JGI IMG/M metagenome (GOLD analysis project Ga0209589, IMG submission 187525) | Root nodule microbial communities of legume samples collected from California USA - Cow pea white BW (SPAdes) (version 2) | ecosystem: Host-associated > Plants > Roots > Nodule | place: USA...
AGAAAGCTTTCCCTGAGATACAAAATAAAGTGGGTTGATTGGGATGAACACCAAGTGCCTCTTAAGTTCTATATACTTGATTCAACTGATCGTGTAAGATCAAATGGTTCTACACCAATTCATGATTTTCAGGTAGACGATTTACTCAATACATACAATACTTTACAAATCATAAGCAAACTTTTGAAACTCATTTATTTTCCAAACAAAGGTATTAGGCTATTAATTACTTTTTTCATCAGTATGTGAGTAAAATAAATTTCTCAATTTGTTATAGGCAGAGTATACGATCCCAAGAAATCATGACAATGACATCCCTCATGTTAAGAAAGCCAACATCCCAATGACAAAAGGTGGTTATCTTATATATGGCACTGCTCATATGCACACTGGTGTTGTCAATGTTACTCTATATGGACAGGTAATATTTGATATTTGTTGTTCCCACGTAAGTTGTATCATGTAGATAAACTCACGTTAAATTTTGTGTGATTCATATATTCATTTTTAGGAATAAATTTTGTTGATACTTCTATATCTTTATAAGAAATTAACAAGTTTATTGAATCATCTCTATATTTATGATTATGCTTAACTTAGGATGGAAGGGTTTTATGCACTTCAAGTCCAAAATACGGAACTGGAAAAGAAGCGGGAAATGAAAAGGGTTACCTAGTTGGAATGTCAGTTTGTTATCCTAAACTCGGTTCTATAAAGATCGAAGATGGTGAAATTCTAACACTAGAATCAGTATATGAAAACAAGTTTCGTACCGGAGCTATGGGGCATTTCTACATTTACTTGGCAGAACAAATGCCAAACAAGTATTCGAAGGAAATATGATGTGAAAGTAGTTATTTTACCTTTCTGTAATGACTTATATAATTTATAGTATATTGTAATACATCAATACAATTTCTAGATCATCACTATGTGTATTAATGTTGTCTTACTTTTAATCCATTACTTAGTTTATGATCGTGTTCTCTTTGTGGGTTATATGGTATACTATCATTTTTATGCTAATTGAGCTTATAAAATAAAAATAAAGATTATAGTGAACCTAGTCTAAATTTGAATCCATTAATAAAAAAAGAATGCGTAGAGTTAATTGCAAAACACACCAAAGTGCAGATGAAGTGAAAGGAACAAACACAAAAGTTGGAAATGAATAAATTTTCTCTCCTATTATGCAACCTAATTTATTTTTACATCCATGTAGAAATCCCTACACTTCACCTTTGTAAAAGGGAGTTCAAAATATCTACGATGATTAATCATGTGGATAAACTTACGTTAAATCTTCTACACTCCTTATATTAATTAGTAATAATTTTTTTAATAAATTTTATATCCCTTTAAGAAATTAACTATCTTAATGCATCATTTCTAAATTTATGTTTTTGCATATTTAATTTCAAAATTGTTATAATACATAAGTATCATTTCCAAATTATTATTATGAGTATAATTGTTGGTTTACTTTTAACCCACCGCTTAGTTTATGATTGTTTTATTTGTGCTATAGGGTATGGTTGATGCATTTTTTTTTTTTTTTTGTATATATAACTATGGTTATGCTAAAAATACACCAAGAAAATGTAGTCTACTAATTGACCTTATAATTTAAAAGATGTTGTGAAGCAAGTACCAATTTGAGTCCGAAAACAATAAAAAGACTTGTGTAAAGTGAGGTGCAAATCACCCAAAAATGAACATTAAGAAACATAAGTAAATAAAAATTTTAAAATGAATCAATCATCCTCTATATCATAAAAGTTAAATATTGTTTTCATCACATATATCTAAAAAATTCATTTTTTTGTTAACAATAATTTTAATGTATAATAATGTTGATATTGATTTATATAAGATATTTAATTATTTAATTTTTTATAAAAAATTTTAATGTTTCAATAACTTCTATTATTTATCTTATGAATTGAAGTTGCAAGACCCGCGAAATTTGAAGAAGTAAATAAATAATTATTTAATAAATATGGGTAGTGGAGCTTTTATGGCATCTAATGTTAATGTTTATGATGTGGAAAAGTACTAGCTCAAATGGTTGAGAGTACTTAGTTAGATTGAGAGGACTTGGGTTTGAATCCTATGCATTCCATTTAGGTCTTATTTTAATCATGTAATTTTAATAATATGTTGAGCGTGAGGAGGGATAATATAATCATATATTTATAGAAATTATCAAGAAACTTGAATTAGATTGATGGTTGTGCATGTGCTTGGTAATTGGCATGGGTATGGGTTCAAAAACCTTGGTAAATCCAAAATAAACTTTATTTTTGTCGAAATTTCTTTTGGCATGAATGTGAAAGGGCAAGGAAACCCTGGCCACCTTAGAGAGGAGAAAAATATAGGAAAAAGTATATGGCAGCCTAGGGAAAACATTTGGAATTGTTTTGAGAGCATAAGAGTTGCGTTCAGAGAGGATTGAAGGCTGTTGCGAAAGCTATTAAAGGAAATCATTGTTGATCAAGAAGAACATTGAAATTTCCAAGTGAGCAAGAATTATCCAGGTTAGGGGAGCTTTATCTCGATAATTTTATGTTTTGATTGACTGTATAACATATATAACTTGATGATGCATGATTCCCCTCTGCCACGTTTAAATTTCTGGGTTTTCTGGAAAAATTCCAGAAACCGCCTGGCAGGTATTCATAGCCGCCAGGCGATGCATGTTGATTATGTGGTTTTGAGTTCCCGCGAGGAATCGCCTGGCTGTGAAGCCCCAGGCGACATAAGCCTGTCACCTACTTTTGGGTTTTCTTGATGAACTGCCTGGCGGTGATGAATAACCGCGAGGCGACGCGAGCCTGTTTGGCTCAATTTCAATGCTTTTGGGATTCTAGAACGAAGTTAAACGAGAAGAAATGGAATGTGTATATGTATGGATTGTGGAGTATTAAGAATCATTATAATTCTGCAGTAATTGGATAATAATTGGGGAAAATTGTATGAATATGAATTTTAGGGTTGATGATAGGTGATTCTCAAAGTTACACGAAATTAAATGGGAAATTATTAATGAAGTATCTTAGATTGGAAGTTTAGGCATGAACCATGAATCTAAATACGTAAGTATGGCCTATTGAGTCATAAATTGATGGAAACCACAGTTGTGGTGAATGGGCTAAGGTTCGCAAGTGCAGAAAGAATGTTGGGGTTCTTGGAACAGCAAGAACCGCCTGACGGCACCTTGGTTGCCACCAGGCGCCATGCCAGAGATGCGTGGTGTTCTAATTCACAAAAAATTTTATTTTTCGTATTTTTGCAGAACAGGAACCGCCCAGCGCTGGTTTTGTACTGCCAGGCGCCAGGTTCCTGATTTTTGGGCGCTAGGCGCCATCGTTTTTCTGGTTTGTGCAGTTTTTGTAAAACTGCATTTCCCGGTTCGTTAATCGTCCAATTTAGGTGAAATTTTGACAGGTGGTCCATAACATGTAGTTCTTCACTTTGCACGGTATAGATTTGATTTGGAGGTCAGTAGCTAGATATATACGTTACACAATATTGTTGATTTAGTAGTCTTTAAAATACATGAATAAGCTCTTGATAATTTCAAGTAACTTCTAATGAAGCATGATTGGGTTATGTGGTAAGTCTCTATCAATTTGAATGTTCCTTTGGGTTAGTCACATGTGGAGAATTGGTTATTGGTGAATGCATGTGTGTCAATATTAATTTGCATTGGTGCATAGGATCATGTGCTTAAATTGTTAGAGTGTTGCTGCTTATATTTGTTTGAGCATGCGCTATTCACAAGTTAAAATTGAATGCTAGCATGGATTTAAAGGGGGAATAACGCCTGGGTGCTTGATTTATATGAAATGTGAATGGATTGATTTTACTTTGTTCTGGGTGCTTAAAAAACCAGTATTGTGTAAGTACTAGTGTAGCGCCTAGCGGTGGTGTTTGACCACCAGGTGATAGCTACAAAACCAGTAGAGAATTGAAGCGTGTAGCACTTTGCGATAAGGGTTGTCCCGCCAGGCGATACTTGTAGAAACAGTAGCATCAAAGGCGCATGGCGCCTGGCGGCATGTGTCCCCCGCCAGGCGGTCTGGAAACCTTTTGTGTCAGGCGACTCGTGTGGAGCGCTAGGCGATTTTTGATGAAGCAAACATTGTGTTTTGCTTGCTTTGGATGTGCGTGATCTACGAGGCTTTGGGCGATATCTCAAGGGTCAGATGTTGGAGTATTCCTGAAGTTGTGGCTCAAGATGGAGGGTAACACGAGCATTCTTTGAGTTGTGGCTCGGAATAGCGAGTGTTCTCGCATGTGTTCTACAAATGGTGGCTTGTAGGTTGGACTGCAACGATAGCTTGAGATTATCAACCAAAGATGTAGAACATGGACTACATGGTGGTGGCCATGTGTGATGAGACCAAAGGATGGAGTTCCTTTAATGTGTGTGTTTTGTTATATAAATTGTTGCATATGTTTATATTTTTTTAGCTCACCCTATTTGTGTGTGTTTGGCGATGATCGTGTACACGGTCCACGGGAGCAGATGACGTTGCAGGTGGTTCTGGTGGAGCATAGATCTAAAGTGTGGGCTAGTTGGGAAACTTTGTGGCAGCGTTTCATCATTTTTATGAGTTTTAAGGATTTCTTGTAATCATTAGAATTATAGAATTTGGCTTTATAATGAGACTGATTTTGATAATGTATTGTGTTTATAAAAATTAGATTTAAGTTGGTTTTATCGGTGTAATAAAGTTTTAAATTCCCGCGATTTTAGAAAAATGAGTTATAATAAATGAAGTATTACTATTAAAATTTTATTTTATTATTTAAAATTCGTAATATCTGGGCGGGATGTTATAGAAGCTACTCATATATATTAATATTCTTACAAATCAGATATGTTAATTCTTACAATCCTTTGTAATGAAGTTAAAACTTAATAATTAGGTTACTCCTACGGACTTAAATAGTTAAGTAGTCCTTATATTTTTTTAGGTATAATTTCTGATTTACTTCCCTAATTTTTTGGTTTAGTTCAACTAGGTACTCTTATTATTTATTGGTTCAATTTAGTCCTTCAATTACTTAAAAAGGTTCAATTTGGTCATTTTTGTTAATTTGGAGTTAACACTCTATCAGTATAAGATACGTGTCAAGTCGTGAATTTTTAATTTTTTTAATTTTTTTATTATTTTTAAAAATTTTAATTTTTGTTCCAAAAATATATAAACTGTCACGTGTCAAGTTATTGTTGTGCCACATGACAGTTTACAGTCGTGACACGTGGTTGTGGTAGTAGTTATTTTTAATTTAGTCCTCTATTTAAATTTTTAGTTCAATTTAGTACACTTATCCTTTAAAACGGTCAAATTTTGTCCTCTTCAATTTGAGACCAAATTAGTAAATAAGTTTAATTACAATTTTATATATATATATATATATATATATATATATATATATATATATATATATATATATATATATATATATATACACACACACACACACACACGTACATGCTTCCTTATTGTTTTAATATCAATTAATTATTTTTTATAAAATAATAAAAAATAACAATAAAGAAAACATAATATTATCAAATGTTCAATATTAAAAGGAAGTGTTCTTATGTTGTTGGAACTAAGCGATCTCAAGAGCCTTTAGCCTTCTTTCTCCTTCCCTCCTCCCCTCATCACTGATTCTGATCCACCGTCGGGAGTGGAGTACCTGCAAGCACTTTGATGCTTAAGTCAGAAATAATTCGATATTCTCTATGCACTATATGAGTTCAAGATTAGATACCCCATGTTAGTCATTGAATCGTCTCTTATATTACCTGGCATCACTCCCCACTTTATTACCTACAGGGTGGTTTTCTTCTTTCATTAAGCACTAAGGAATCTAATGAATGTCGTAACTGACTCTGACCTTAATACAACGGTAACATTTCTAAATTCCAATTGTTGTTGAGCCTTTAAGTTCTTAGGCATGTATGTTATCTCTTCCATCACTGGAAAAATATTCCCCTCTACACCACCAATCCAGGATGTACTCGGCCATTTAGGCCAAGATGTGCCTACTGCCTTGTTGGGCCATGGAACGCACATTACCCACAGTGGCTGAGATGTACTTGGACACTAGCCTGGGATGTACGCGTCCATCCACACCACGCTGGGTTTATTCTCTTTTCTCCCTACTCTCCTTTGATAAATGTGCCTTAATTTGAACAACATCATCTCCCGTCAGTGGCGGAGCCACGATGGGGTAGGCAGGTGCCTCGGCCCCCCCTCCAATTTTTTTAATTTTTTAAAATTATATATATTTAGAATTTTTAAATTATATATATTTTAAAAAAATTTAAATTATAGTTATCACTTTAAATTAGATAATAGTATACCAAAAATTAATGAAAATTAAATTAGGTATTTTTTTATTTCTTTTATAAAGTACAACATTTAATGTTAATAAATAGTACAATATAAATTTGAATATAATAAAATAAAATTGTTAAGATAATTTGTATTTTCTTTTCACATTGTTTGTTGAGTTTTTTTTTACGTATTGTACTCATCTCTCATCTTTACCTGATTTCTTCTGTTATTGAATAAAAAAAAAACTTAAACAGAAACTTATTATTTATGTCCTCATTTTTTTCATATCTTTTCTCATTCTTAAAGGAAAAAAAAAAATATCTTGTCTCACTTAGGTAGTGCAATAATTATTTAATATTTAGCCCTGTTTTTTTATCTCATTACCCTTTTGTATATCCATTTTTTTATGAATATAGAAGAGCAAGTAATGTATTATGTGATTTTTTATAGAGGATTTTTAATTGTAACTCGATCATCATATTTTTTTTTAGTAATTATGTCTCTCAATTTTTTATTATATTATACTAAAAAAAATTGGTCTTAAACTTGTTTTATAGATAGGTATATTGATAAAAAATAAAAGAATAAATTCATTTTTTAAAATTGATAAAAAAGAAGGGAAGATGAGAACAAGACAATAAGGTTGTTCATCGCATAAGCATAACAATGATGAAATGAAAGTTTGTGATGACTTTTGAATTGATATTTTGAATTGATATGTGCACATTAGTAAAATGGAAAATGAATATTTTACATATAATATGATTATTTACATTGAACAAAAAAATAGCTGAAAAATTTAGTTATTATTCAATTATTTGATAAGTTAAAAAATATGAAAAAACGAATGACAATCATTTAGATATGTGTATTTTCTGTTATAATTATAACTATATTAAATTATGTATTAATTTTAAGTGAATGAGTGACCAAAATGTTAAATATATAAATTTTAAGTATATTATTTTGGCTCCCCCATAAATCTTAGTCAAGATCCGCCACTACGTTAAAGTGTTGCGAACATTTCGGTCCTGCATCATCACCATTTCTTGACGTATCAACCTCAGTGTGTCTTCCACTTGTGCATACTTTTGCATTGCCACATTAGCAGTTTTTTGTGCTTGCTCGACTTGTTGACGGAGTCGTTCATTCTCAGCATAGTGGTCAATATAATCCGTGGCAGCAGTTACAAAGAGGGGTTGACTAAGGGATGACACTCCATGGCAAATGTTGGAAGCCAAGTTAGCAGTTCCATAAACCCTACCTTTACTCTTGCCTCCAACAACATCCTTCCAACACTGAATTTTTGTTACTGCATTTAATTGTTGGGGCTCAGATGCTGATATGGAACTCTCTACATGAATGGTTCTCAACCGCTCATGATATATTTATCATATCATTCAAATATATGGTAACATGACTCTCTTTTTTCAAAATATTCCCTTATTTTTCTTATATCTATCAATATTATTTAAACATATATTTATATTATTCACATATTTGAATAAAATCAGAAATGGTTGATATTTTTTGTCCATCATGAATAAGAAGAAGAAAAGAGTAATAGTAAGAAGCGTATTTGAAGTGACGAAAATAGATAATTAGATTTTATGGTTTTGAGAATTTAAGAGAAAACATGGAATTGGGTTCAAATGAAAGGATTGGGGGCAGAGGTGGGGTTTGGTGGGTGTGTGTTTCTAGGCTCTAAGTTGTTGTTCCTGTATTGTTATTGCAAAGGGAAGCTTCGGATTTTGAGGTGCATGAACCATTCATTGTTTTGAACAGAAAATGCATATGTATCTTTCATCATCTTTCTCACTTTTCAATTTCCTCCATATCTCATATCTTCCATCACTCTTCTCTCCCCTCCCAACTCTTCATATATGAAACCACACGTGTAGTTTCATGTTTCATTGTGTAAAAGATATTCTTTTTTATATTATTCTTTTGCCATATTCATGTTTTTCAATTAAAGAAGTGGTTTCAATGCCAGGTTCAGAAAATACAAAGTCTTGAAAAACTAGAACTTGGTAAAAAAACAACCCTTGGTGATAAAATTCTTAGATTACTTAAGAGAGAACAAAATTCTTGGTGACCTTTATCTTACAACCAACATGAAATAATGTGACTTACAACTCACTTCATAATTCTTATTCATATTCCCAGTTGCAGGTTGTACTAGAGTGTTTACCCACATCCTAAATTATTAAAAAAAAAATCAAATGCAATTAAAATTCAAATGTAATTAAAATTCACTTTAACCAAACCAGCCTTAGAACTCTCGAGCAGTGGAAGAATAATGTGAAATAGAAAGTGAAAGTGTAATTTAAAGTAAAGAATGAGAGGAAAAGTGGAGGGATGAAAGATGACTATATACAAGTGTTTTCCTATGTTGCAAGGTATTTGTAACATCCCTAAGAAATATTACTTAAATAAATAAAGATAGGAAAATAAAACGGCACGATATTATTGTTCCCACGCGGGAAAATTTAAAATGTTTAAACATTTTCGCACGCAACATCTCTCAGAATCCAGGTAAACCCCTGGGTCAACAATTACATGTTTAATGGTTAATAAAGAATTTGATTGTTTAGGTTTGAACCCATAACCCAACAATTACCAAGTCAAATGCACAACCAATTCAACCAATCATGTTTTCACCCATATGTAAGAACAAATGAAATAAATGCACACCATTGTCCCTACATAAGTCTCATGCCTTTCTCTTTCACCCAGACAACTCCTCACCGTTTTCTATATACCCACTCTTTCATTCACCACAAATAAAAACAAATTATTCTCTCTTCTGAAACTATTTCCTAAACTTTTCCTTGGCATGGAGAAACAATGCAAGACTACACTAAATTTCCCATTGGCACATTGTCAAACACAAACCACACACCCTCAACAAAAATGGGAATCACAATACCCTCAAACAATAATTTCAAAACATGAAAAACATCATTCAGATTCATGGTTGACCATCATAACCCCAAAAGAAAAAAAACAAATGAGGGTTTATGGGACATAATGCTTACCTAAATGCATACCTCACAGAGGCACAAACTCGTGAACCAGTCTTCGAAGCTCGAAGCTGCAACCTACTACGGCGAAACGTGAAGCCTTTATTCAAGATTGTGTTGCGCAAAGAAGACTAAAAGTTGGAGCGGGAAATGTTGAAACTGGGAAGTAAAGAGAGAGAAAAATGGCTGAAAATGAGATAAAAGAGTGGAATGTGAAAATATGGGAGGCGGCAAAGTGCGAGAAGTAAGAGAAAGTAGTGCAGCTTTCTTGAATAAAATAATACATTGTATTTGCTACAACACAACTTTCAACTTTTCTATAATAAAATAATATTTCAATTTTATGTTCCCTTTTGCGTCGGACAAACCCTTATACCCAAATTAATAGCTAGCGTGGGCTCAGCCCACGCTATACCATCCCTAATATAATGTACTTCTTATACAATGACACGTGGCTTAATAATGAAATTTTGGAAATTTAATATAACTGTGCGACTTGTTATGTAGGCCACTAATACATGTGGTGCACCTTTTTGTGATTTATTTTTTTCTTTTTCTTTTTTATAATGAACGCTGATGGACTGCTATTTGCTTCCTACACCATGTCAAGCTAATATATGGAAGCTATTTTCATGTTTTCTTGTAGTGATTGTTCTACGATGTTAAAGAATGAAACTCAACTTTAATCATACGAAATTAATTTGCAAAATAAGATTTACCATTATTTATATAACATAATATATATATATATATATATATATATATATATATATATATATATATATATATATATATATATATATATTGCAAAAGTAGTTGCACCGAGAGCGTGCGTGATTTGCGTGATTTTTTCATTCACTTTCGGATGTAAATATGGTGCACTATTGCAACCATATAATTTAAACTGAATAATTAATCACTACACTGAATAATTATTTTTTGTCACTAAATTAGTCACTCATAAAATATTTTCTTGAAGTTTTAATATAATTCAAATTAAGAAAATAAAGTTTACAAATGTATACTCGTATTTTCTAAATATATGTCAATTATAAAGATTAATTAAGTTAAGAAGAAGGGTTGTGGATGATCCCAATTCCTTTTTCTTTTGGTGACAAATTATTGAAAGTTGGAAAGCATTTCTGCGTCTAAATTTCAATTATGCTATCCAAGTCAATCCTATTTTGTTAGCAATTGCAGTAACAACATTTTTCGCAATCTTGATCATTTCGCTTATAGAATTATTAGACATTAACTGTACATCACCAACTATTTAAATATTATAATGTTAAAAAGTTATTTCCCTTTTGAAAAGTTCCGAAGCCTGTATTCTTTTTACGTTTGGATGAGAGAACAAAGTGGAAAATTAAAAAAAGAAAAGAAAAATAGGATAAAAAGTTGAGTAGTTTGATGAAAGAATAAAAGAGTGAAAAGACAAAAAAAAAAAAAGAGAAAAA
>Ga0209589_1013253_pt1 | contig 10838 bp, 5 predicted proteins | sample CowpeawhiteBW_FD_187525 | JGI IMG/M metagenome (GOLD analysis project Ga0209589, IMG submission 187525) | Root nodule microbial communities of legume samples collected from California USA - Cow pea white BW (SPAdes) (version 2) | ecosystem: Host-associated > Plants > Roots > Nodule | place: USA...
GGAAAGTAAAAAAAAAAAAAAAAACGGAAGAGCGCCAGGAAAAAGATACTCACTACGAAGAGAAAGCTGGGCAGTTTCCCTAGTTGGTCGTGGGAAAACATTTGGCTAGTTATTTTTTTCTGCTACCTGTTTTTTCCTCCATTGCCAAACACATTAAAATGTGTCACTTAGGATGGAGATATAACTTGGTAAGAGTTAATATCTAACGAGAACTTTTACTTGATGGTATAAATAATTGCTTTTATCATGACCCTGTACTGATCAGAACTCCTAACGAAAATGTGAGCACTAGATTAAAAAAGATTTATAAGTTGATGGACTTCGTTACAGATTCTAAACATAGGAACCTATTTAAAAATCTTCAAACTGTTAAAGGACTTACAAAGTAATTAAACTTCTTTTTACGCTCCAAACTCATTTCCTTGTGCACTGCTCTTCAGGTCATAATCCAAAGTTTAAGGGAATCTGGAGTGTTCAGTTCTGTGATAGCATCAGCTCCATCCCTTTCCAAAGAAAACTTTCTGCTGTCAATTGATAGCAGTAATTCATCAAGAGCCGCTGGCTCTGTAACCCTCTCCTCTAGAAAGGGTGGAAGAACCAAAGAATCTGAAGCAGCTACAAGGAAAGTTTTGTCTATTGAATCTGCTGCATTTCACGAAGTGGCTGTGCCACCACTGTCTCCCCCTGTTGTAGACGACAATGATCTAATTGCACACAATTGATCTCTCTTTGAGCACCCTTCCATTCAAGTATCATTACTATCCTTCCTTTCAACGCCATACTGAAAGAATCTGCAGGGGAAGGAAGAACAACTTGGTTGGTTTTTGTTGCTGCGAGCTTTGAATATTTGTGGTGTTTGTTTCTGATGTCCAAATGCCATGTGTTGAGTGTTGTCAGTGTAGTGGATGGCCCTTGATGAAAACAGTTAGATATCTTATTCAGTCAATTTTTTGTATAGAAACCTGAATGCCATTAATATGAATTGATTTTTTATGCCCTTTTTTAAGTCCAGGTACTAACATTGTGACTAGGATATTCGAATGGCATTTCACTTGTGTTAACTATTCTTTGTTACATGTGAACTTCTCTGCCAACCATTTCAAAAAGAATATCTTATTTCAGTTAGTTTATTCGCAACTATTTCATTTTGTCTAGTACAATTAATAACTTAAATCAAATCGATTTTAAAAAGAAAAGATTATGAGTTTATCAAATTAATTCTCTATAAACGGTATTGAGGAAGAAAAACCAAATTTCTTTTAAATTAGAATAAAAATATAAAATTTAAATAATGATGAAGTTAATAAATTAATTACAATATTTTAAAATCATACAGTATTGGTTGGATTATCATGCAAAACAGTTAGTGGTAAAATGTTATTTTGAGTAAGTTGGATTTATTGGTTATGTATATGAAAAATACTTTGGAGAGAAATTTATTTTGGTGATCTCTTTATTTCAAATATTATCATCATTATTAATATTGATAAAGAATGAATAAAAAAAGAAGTAATTATGCTTTTCATTATTCCTTCTTGTTTAAATTTAATTAAGTCTTTATTTTAAAAAATTAGTAATTTAGTTATTTATTTATGTTCCAAATTTAATTCAATTTGATCTTCCATTAATTTAATTCACAGTCAATAGTTAATACTTATGGACTCTATTCACATAGATAATAAAGTGTTAATAATACATGAAAATTAAAAAACTCTTTGTGAAGAGCATTAATATGTTAGTGTTAAAAAATATGAATTTATTTTGAATCGAGTTCTATATTCAATAAACCCAATGTTAGTATAGTAAATGCACATCATCATTGAATAATAATAACTTCAAAAACTGAAACAATATTTGTAAAATTTAAAATTAATTAACCTATTTTCACATATAAAAGGTTCTTTTTCAATCAAGATAAAAGGAAAAAAAAAAATTGAACGTGAAGATAATATAATACCGAGGAACAGAAGCATCATCATATCCATGGCGACTTTCTTCAGCGTCTCCCATCCAATCTCTCAACCCTCCGCATTCGCTTCTTTCAGGGCCGCGCCCTTCTTCAACTCTCCGCCGCTTCGCATCCACACCGGCGGCCGGAAACGGAGAGGCACGGCGGTGGTCGCGCGTGCCGGCCCCAGCACCAAGAGCATCCTCTTCGCAATCGCGCTCCCTTCCTCTCTCCTCGCCGTCACCATTTTCTCTGCACTTCGAATGGGCGATAAGCTCGACCAAGATTGGCGCGAGGAGGTAACCTTTCTTAACTTGCATTTGGATAAGACTTCCCGAAAATATTAAAATCAAAATTTATAACAAGTGTTAACACCTCTTATTCCATTAATTTTTTAATTAACAATTTATATTATATTATAATATTATTAATGGACTAAAGAATTAAATGTGCAATTAAGTTTGTGTAGAAATCAAAATTGTAGAAGTATCGTTAATTTAAGCTTAAATTTATTCATGGATTGAAATAGAATAATATTTGTGAAGTTAGAACTTTCAATTACTTCTTTCTACACAAACGACTTCCAAAGAATATATATACATACATCCATCTCTCTCTCTCTCTCTCTCTCTCTCTCTCTCTATATATATATATATATATATATATATATATATATATATATATATATATCTCTCTCTCTCTCTCTCTCTCTCTCTCTCTCTATATATATATATATATATATATATATATATATATATATATATATATAAACATGATTTTTAGGTAAAGGAGTTAATAAAAGTATGAATTGTGTAATTGTTGTAAGTGAAACATTAAGCTGGAATAATTGGTTTCTTGGTAATTGTTATATGTTGTTAGTAGAATGTTGTCCAATGTCGTCCACGTGTTTGACGAAATTCCCCATCTTGGTTTTATGCAATTCTGGTCACTTACTCACTGCGACAGCGTAGCATCTAGTTTAAGGGGCATGGAGTTAGCAGTGCTATTTCTTTTAGCAAGACGAGATTCCCCAAATTTTAGAAGCTTTCTTGATATAATAGTAAAAGCAAAGAAATAATTCCAGGAAGGCAAAAGAAATCTTGCATTGCTTAGGAAGGTAAATTAATTTATAAAATCTTTTCATTCTTCACCTGCAAAGATGACCATTTCTTAGAAATTGAGGTAAAGTTGTTTATAAACTTTTTCATTCTTTACCTACTGAGACGACTTTAACTGAGAGATTCATGCGGGCCAAAAAAAAAGAGTCAGTAATGTTGTTTTTCTGTTCTTAGAGTGTGGTTCTCTTGACAAATTGAGTTCGTACCTCCAAGGATTGGTCGCTGTGTTGATGAAAATCGATGAGAGATTCACTTCTTAAAAATTTTCCGATGCTCAAGTTAGGAAGAGTTTAGAGAAATTATAAAATGTACGGGTATAGAAGTGAATAAGAGAATTTGTATGGTTAATATGTATTTATAGGGTTTTGTGTTCTTGGATTTGTTAGTGAGTACTTGAAGTTTGTTACATTATCTTAATATCTTTAGTTTAGGTAGTTACATAGATCATCCAAGCTCAAAAGTCACGAATGAGGTGCAAGTAAACTGATTTGGTGGATAAATGAGTTTCAATTTGAGAAATTGATTCCAAAGTTGTATTTTCACAACCATCGTTCGAGGTTGGAGCTTTCCGACCTTTGTAAGACTGAGTTTTATTCGATTTTATTAGATTTACATCACAGGAGTTGAGATCATGACCAATTTAAATATATCTTCCTCTTTTAACCCTCTATCAGCGTAACACCGCTAGGCAGAGAAGAAGAAAAAGAACTTTATTGATTATCATAAAAGTAGTACCTGTACACTCTGTGTTTACAAGTCGAGGAGCAGGAATATATAAAAGAAGATAAAGCCAAACTGCCTATAAAACTAAACAATAAAAGTAACTAACCAAACAACAAACTAAAACTTTATACCTTCCTAGCTCCAAAATGAACAATTCTTCATATGCATGGATAATTCTTCAGGTGATTGACCTATGCAACCTTGCTCATCTCAACGTGATATGCTCTTAGTTTAGCACCAAATCTTTGCTTTCACCTTGAAGGACATTGATATGAAATTCTATTTGCCGACCCAATAAAGTATACAAAAGCTGCTTGTTACTTTACTCACTAATTTAAGTTTCTAACCTATCTAGTTTGTGGAATTGAAGATAATTTTTTTACTTTTCTGTCTCTTTGATAAATCGTATGCGGAACTGGAGATAGGAAAGTGATATTAGGGGTTAAAAAGGGTTATTATTACACTTGATTTGTTGGCATCTTTCACAATATCAGATGGCAAAAATGGAAGCTGCAAAAGAACTTGATGAATATGACGACAGTGATGATGGAAGTGAAGACGACAGTATGGAAACTGTGCAAGAAGAACCTGCCCTGCAAGAAGAACCTACCCTTCCACATGCCCGCAACAGACCCAAAAGGGAAGCTTAATTTTCATTGTGTCTATAAATACATATTTTTATGTAGGATGATCTTGCTGCAGTAGATAGATCAACAAACTTTCAAATGTAGAGGGAGAGGGGAGGTTCCTTTATTCTGAAAATAACAATAAAAAGGTAAGGTTAATACTTTACGTTACATAGTTTTCACACGCAGAAAAATAGCTGTTTCATTCTTGATCTTAGCAAAGAATATGAGCAACCGCAAATCCCTTTGTAGTTATTCCCAAAAAAAAATATATTATCTCCAATTCTTTTGTCACGAACCTTAAGTCGTATTGAATTGCTAACTACATCGTGCCAATTCTTGTTTGTTACATGTGGATGACTACGAGTTTCTCATTGTCTTTACTCCTAAAATATTGATCGGTTTATAAGTTAGATTTAATTACGAATTGAAATAAATGGATGAATTTGGTTAACCCTATTGTGTAATGCAATAAATAAATATATATGACTTATTTTGGTTTGTAAACTCTGTTTGTCATCTGTGGGAACCTTTACACGAGTGTAGGTGTTTTTCTGCATCAAAGATCATGCTATTCTGCACATTATGTTCGAAAGTGTTGTCTGGCATTCTGTTCTTTCCTTAAATCAAATGTTTATTTTCTTAACAAGATTTGTTATGCCTTAATTATCAAAACATATTTGTCATTGTAATTTAACTATTTTACATGATATCATTTTAACATTGTTAAATTAAATACGAATTTCAATTGTTAAATGTTTTTTCTAAAAAAATGTGTAAGCATGTATTTTACCAGCACGATAAAAGCATGTCATACTAGACTTATTATAGATTTTAACAAATCAATGTTTGGTCTAAACAATCCTTGTTGTATATCCAACAATCATGTTTCTTAGGAATTATATTTTCTTAAAATCTCATAAATATGTCGAATATGTTTAATACACTTCTTAAAATGAAAAATATAATTATACAAAACTCTTCCCCTTAATGACAATGTTAGATTCCCACCACCGTCCTGTAAAAACTTTTTTATTCGGAAAACTTAAATAAAATAATTCCTAAGAATGTTTAATTTATAGAAATGATTTTTAAAACATTCATACCAAACATTAATTTTTCAAATTAAGTAACTTGATTCCTTCTGTCTAATAACTTCAGAGCAATTTGGTCTCTATCATTGATCCATCAAAGCATTAGAAGGTTCTTTCCCTTTTTCATTTCTCTGTCTACTGATGGACCTTTCTTCAATCTCAGCTTTTGGGTTCAAACAGAAGCGAGACTCAAATAATTTATATTTCAATACCGTCAAATCAAGGTACCAAAGTATACATGATCACAAATCCTAACCTAGGAGATGGGCAAGCTAAAACCAAATTAAAATTTCTCATTTGTAATCATAATCAGGCTATTGCCCAAAAAACTCATTCCTTTGGACTTAATCATATTGTTGGGATAATCTTTGGACACCAATGAGTTATGAGCTGAATTAAAATTATAATAAAAAACTTCTCGATGATTAATAAATTTGACATGCAATTTTGTAAGGCAAACTTCATCCCATTAAGGTTGGTATAATTTAGCTCATCTGATTGTGCAGGACATGATACTAACAATTTTTCTAATCCAAAAAAGAAACAAACAAGGAGTAAGAACTTTGCATGATACAAAAAATATTATAATAAAACATACTTCTGATGTTGAACAAGTAATTGGCTTAGAAGCAGATATGCATTCAAGTAAATTATTTAGAGTGAAGAACATTTAATCAATACAAACAACACAAATAAAGATTTGGAACAAGTAAAAGTAAAGGTGTATTGCTTAATCTATTGCTTGGAGTGCTCCCCTCAACCATGTCTTTATCCGAATTATTTTGAAGCAGCTAAAGAAATGGCCACTAGTTATTGCTCATCTCTTCGTAAAATCCTATCCACCAGATGCTTTTGGAATAAGCTGCCGAATGGGTTAATACATAGCTCTACAGACTTAAACAAACATGCCATTTATTTGCATGTAGTAAAATATTAAACTCAATTAAGGTAAAAGTAAAATTATTATGTCAAGATTTTTACGGTCAACAATTCAACCCAGCAGTGATCAATATCTATCCTACTTCTGCGTGAACTAATTCAATGTTAGAGAAGGCTCTTTCCTAGTAGGAGTGACTCCAGAAATATAAGAGAAAACAAGTAAGATTGGGTTTTCTATTCACTGTAAGCCCATTTCTTCCAGACCTGGACCACTTCCTTTGATGCTGTCGTATCAAGAGTAAAGGCTAATTCTCTAAATCATGCACCTGAAAAATGGACTTGAGTGGCAGCTAAAAGGCCTTTTATTCAATGTAAATGACGGGCCTAGGACCTGACGAGAGGATGGAGAAAGGTAGACCAAGTTTGAGCATGCATAAATTCTTGAATCATTAAATATCTATATACAATTCTTCATTCCAAGGTGGATTTATGGAAAGAACACGAACAGTTGATATTCAGAACTCATGGAGCATGTAAGAACTTAAGCTTTGATTTCACGTCAGTTAACCTTTCTGGAACGACTTTGCTTTCTTCAAGGATGACATCTTTGCAACCTGCAATTTATGACCTTTATAATGCAACTGTCCAATGCTAAAGGATATACAACAATCTCCGTCCAGCAATGTGTTTCCAGCCACGAAATTGAATATATAAAAGAATAGTCCATATCCAGATAAAAACAACTGTCGATCCTCCAAAATGCTTTTTCTAAATTCAACATGTTGAACGAAAATGAGAACAATCAGTCCCCACTACTATTTTTCAAGGCAACAGCTTACAGCCCTTTGCTTTTAATTTTGATTCGAGACCAAAGAACTTCAAGCTTGATAGTACCAAGTCTGCTGTAATTCTCTTCATATGATCAATTAGTAATTCATCATACACAATTGTATCAGATTCTGTCAAGTAGTTGCGCTCCCTCAAGTTAGAGAAAACCTTCCTAGCCTCTTCAATCGTTCCATGCTTACACATGCCAGAGATGACAGCAGAATATATTACGTTGTCTAAAGAGCAACCTTGTTCCATCATCTCATTTAGTACATCAATCACCTTCTTGGCATCATTTGATTTACATGCATGAATAACGGTAAGACTATACTTAAACTCCGTTGGTCCATCACTAACACTCCCTAAGCAATCACGAACAAGCATCATGGCTTCTTCGATCTCTCCAATTTTGCAAAGCCCTTTGGTAAGGCTCCTATAAGCTGCAACGGAAGGAATGCAAGACATCTCAATGATCTTATTATGACATATACCTGCCTCTTGAATTTCACCAAGATCAACAAGGCAGAGAATCACAATACTATATGTGATCGAGTCAGGTTCCATGCTCAAGCCTTTCATTTCATCAAGTAGAGATAATGCTTTCTTCACCTCACCAATCTTGTAAAGAGAATCCATAAGAATATTGTATATTTCAACACTCACATAACCTTTTTCTTTCAAGTGAGCAAATGCGTCTACAGCCATTATCGGTCCGTTCTTCTCCACCAAAAGGGAGAAGAATTTGGAGAGATCAGCAACAACCGGAAAACCCAATTTCTCCATCTGCTCAAGCAACTTGCAAAACTCTCCCATCCTATTTACTTCAGCATAAGCCACTAACAGCGGTTTCACAGTTAAGAAGTCCGGCTCAAGCCCCTCCCGAACAGTCACCTGGAAAAGCTTGTAAGCCTTCTGCAGCTTCTTCAAATTACACAAACCTTCAATAAGGCAATTATAAATTCCCAAATCAGCCGTATACCCTGAGCTCACCATATCATTCAACAGATCAAAAGCCAATCCAACCTTACCCGCAGCTACAAAAGCCTCAACCAACTTTCCATATATCACCCTATCCACCAAAATACCATTACTCTTCATCTCCTTGAACAACTCATACCCCTCCTGAACCTTACCCCCTTTAGCCAGCCCCACAATCATAGTAGCATAAGCCTTGGGATCCACAACCACTCCATCCCTCTTCATCTCCTCCCAAACCCTCAAACAGGCGTCCAAATCCCCCACCCGAACCAGAATCCGAACCAGCGCCGTGTACGCAAACACGTCGGGCTTACACAACCTCTCCCTCATCCTCCCCAGAACCTCGAACATCTCATCAATCCTTCCACCCTTACACAGCCCCTTCACCAAAACCATGAAAGTCACACTCTCCTCAACCAATCCATCCTCCTTGAAATCATCATAAACCGACAAGCCCAAATCCAAATGGCCAGTCCTGAACAACGCATCCATGACCCTGTTGTACAAAAACACCCTCGGCTTCACCCCAAACTTGTTCCGCATTTTGTCATACACGTGGTAGACCCTAAGCCCTCGGTTGGCGTCAGAGTGCATCCTGATCAAAATCTCGAACTGCTTCTCGCTGGGAGGCCTCCCCTGCGAGACCATCACTTCCGGGAGTTGGTCCGCCGCGCGGAACTTGTGGCTGCGGTTCAAGCAGTAGGCGAGGGCATTGAAGGAGGCGAAATTGTGATGGTACCCTTTCTGGCTGTTCGCCCAGTTGAAGAACTTGGAGGCCAGAGCGTGGTCTGTTTGAACCTTTAGCACCTCCGCGACCAAGTTTGGGGGCACTCTGCGGAGCTTCTTGAGCTCTGCGACGACGTTGGGGCCCCATTTGTTGTCGTTTTTGCGGAAGGCGTCGACGATGAAACGCGCGATCGGAGAGAGGCGGAGGGAGGGGGAAGGGGAAGGGGAAGAGGAGGGGGGAGAAGGGTGGGAGAGGAAATGTGGGTCCCAGTCTTTGATGCTGAAAGGTTTGGGCTTGGGTTTAGGTGAGGAAGAGGGGGCTAGAGTTTGACGGTTGGAGAAGAGGCCGCCGCGGACGGTGGGGCGATTCTGGGAGGGTTTCCGGTGGCCGTAGAAGAAGTAGGGTTTGTTTGGTTGAGGAATCTGTGGAGGCATTTTCAGGATTTCAAAATTCTTCTTCTTCTTCTTCTTCTTCAACCAATTCTCGAGTTTCTGGTTACATGGCACTCGCTTTTCACATCTCTGTTCCTTGGTTCAGTCTTGTTAGAGTGGCAATGGATTCGTCTATGTTTGTTATGTCCTTTCTATCATTTTTCGTCCTTTTCTGTCCTCCTAATATAAACTTAAAGTAAATTTCATTAATTTTGTTATTTATTTATAAATGAAACGTTTTAGAAGATTATTTATTTTTTATAAAGAATGTGAAATATTTTATAATAAAATATATTATTTAAATAGAGAATATTAAAAAATTGAAATTTTTATGAAAGTAATTTAATTATTTAAAATTAGAGTGTTTTAAATGTTGTTAAAAAAATAAAAATTTGAAATTATTTGTACTTTGTTTTCTTCAATTTTTGTGTGTGTGTGTACATTTTCTCTTTTATTTGATTTTGTTATAACGTATCAATTTGAATTATGAATACTTGTTTTCTTTTATTTCTTCTCTTTATCAATTTGATTAAAGTTGGTGTGTTTGTCATCATTTCTTTACTATTTTTTGTTAAGAATTTAGTTCGATGTGTTTTGATTGTGTTTTTAGTGAACCAAATAAATTTGATACGGATTATTATAATAGGACTAACAAATAAATTAGTTTTTGTTTAAATTATATTGTTTTAATTTAGGATTTCATAATTAATGCGAAATTTAGATGTAAATCATTTATATTGTAAAATAATTTACAAATATATCTAATTCACTTAATATTTTTATGTGAATATTAATTAGGAATTTATGTATTTCTTTTCATTAATTTTTTTATAAAGTTTGAATAATTTTGAAATGGTAAATGCAAGAAATATAAAATGCATGAAAATAAATTATTAAGGATAAAAGTGTTGGAAGTCTCATATTGAGTAGACATAAAGCAATTTCATGGTACATAAGTGGGTGCAAACTAAAAATGTCAATGGGACGGGTAGGGTACGGATAGTAGCTTCCCCGTACCCTACCCGCTGGATAAATATCTGCCCCGTATCCGTACCCATATCCGTCGGGTATCCGTTATGCGGGTACCCGCGGATATTTACAAAATTATTTAAAAAACAAATATTTAATCATAAAATAAAATAAAATACATCAAAAAGTCTCTTTCTCCAATTGATTCCTAAAAAATAAACAAAATAAACAAATAATAAACATCAATTGCCACGTGCCAAATATTCTTATTTTGATTCCATCATTTGACAACAAACATATCATAAACCTTATTGTCTATATAGGATTTGATGTATATGCCCAAAAAATGTCAAGGGGTGTACTTGGAAGAAAAAAACATATCAATACTTGAAGTTTGAAGAATGAAGACAGAAAACAAAATGTGCAACTTAGAAAAAATTAAGCCATAATATATATATATATATATATATACATATATACATATATATATATATATATATATATATATATATATATA
>Ga0209589_1013255_pt1 | contig 10835 bp, 9 predicted proteins | sample CowpeawhiteBW_FD_187525 | JGI IMG/M metagenome (GOLD analysis project Ga0209589, IMG submission 187525) | Root nodule microbial communities of legume samples collected from California USA - Cow pea white BW (SPAdes) (version 2) | ecosystem: Host-associated > Plants > Roots > Nodule | place: USA...
GGTTAAGTGAGCCGGGTTGAGTTCAACCCACTTTTGAAAAAGTTGAATTTTTCTCAACCCAACCCGGCTCGAACCCGTGGTGAGCCGGGTTGGCTCACGGGTTGAAACCCATTTTGACATCTCTACCTGCCCCCTGCACTAATGTCTGGCGTTGCCTAAGCGCCGCTAGGCGAAATTGTGCTCTGAACCATCTAGCAGTCTTAACATGCTGTCGGGCACCGTTCGTTTTAAGGACTTTACGGATTCACCTATCGTCTAACATACCAGTAACGTGAACTTACTGGTTTAGCACCCAAAACATATTATAATTTATCCAAAACATGCTGTCGGGCACCGTTCGTTTTAAGGACTTTACGGATTCACCTATCGTCTAACATACCAGTAACGTGAACTTACTGGTTTAGCACCCAAAACATATTATAATTTATCCAAACACATATCCAGATTACTCGTTTAAGTGTATATACATTACCTCTAATTTAACACGTGTGTGTGTGTGTTTGTGTGTGTGTGTGTGCGCATGCGCGTGCGCGTGGGCGTGTGTGTGGGTGCGTGCGTGCATTCTGGAAAATCCTTATAAAACCCAAACATAATAAAAGTTAAAGTATCAACCCCACGAAATATAAAATGTTGTCACCACGTAACCCAGGTTGATAGCAAACTAAAGTTCCACACCTGGAACCATATAAATAAAGCAAATTCCTACCCATAATTTTGATGTTCTTCGATTATATAATTTATGTTACATATCCTTAACCAGTAAAAATTCATTCACATAAATAAATTATTATTTATACATAAATACACATCTATATGAATCAAAGTTACCAAGTATACAAATATATAAAATATAACATGTGACTTCCTTCATCCATATAATATAAACTATTCTAATAAATAGGATGTATCATATCCTAGGAATAATATAAAATATTATTATCTACATTTTTCTCATGTACCATTCTTTTTTTTGCCAACAGAATTATATTTAAAACAACAAAACCCAAATTACTAAGTCAACAAAAATTAAAGTTTTACACTCCTAATAAATTATAATAACCCAACCGGAAATGCCTGAACGTAACGAGAACATTTTAACTTTTACAAAATACATATAGTATTAATATTTCAAGAAAACCTATATCACCTAAAATCTAAGAATCTATAACATTTTACTACCCCGTAAATGAAAGAGAGTAAAATTGCAATTAAATTTATCTATCCCTGTACACACAATAAACAACCAATAATATAATATGTTATAATCTGTATAAAATATTATAATTGATACATTCAACTACCAATTCATAAATAATAGTAAAAGTAACTAAATCTACGAAAAATCCTTTTTATCCTCATCATAGGCAAAATGTAATAACAAAACTCACACCCGCCAATTACATTTTCTACCAATACAATAATACACTAAATGTTTATACATAATAAAACATCATGCTCCAATATACTAATTACATAACAAACACCAAAGCTCTTATTCACCTTAACTTAAACCATACTAGAATAAACTAAAAATACTTCCAGCTTAAATCTTTTTGACATTTTATAAGAACTCAATCCATAATTACCAACCCCACCAAAATATCGCCACCTCGTCGAGTATTAGGAAAGACCAAATCACGACTATAATGATAAAATCAAGGTTGAAGTTTCATTGCCAACACCCAAAAGAATTCATTGTAATAGCCAAAATCCTCCAAAAGCATAAATCAATATACGTTTTATATATCGTCGTTACTGCACAACAACTTTGATCCACATAGAAAATGATACCTTTTCATACCATATAATATCTTAAACACAATATACCAAATATTTCCTTATACCAGCAACGTATTTCTCATAATAACAATACCGAAAATAGTAATAGTTTTAGGATTGCACAAGATAACTGGGAGATAAACAATTAAGAAAAAATTAACCAGCTCCCCTTACCTGGAATTTTCGCTCCCATTGCGCTCCTAAGGTTCCATTTTGCCCAGAATTGATCAACCTTTAGCTTCTCCCACTTGACACTCTTTATAACCTTTTCACTCTCTCCTTGACTCCATTTTCGGTGCTCTCACATTCTCCATTAATAGTTGTACCAAAAACTCTTCCAATTCCCACTAACTCTCCTTTTAAATTTCATTTTTCAGCCCTTAAAATAATTTATTAACATTAAAATACGAAAATTTAAAACAAAAGGTTAATGGCCATCAAATACCATTAACATGGTGGTTTCTCAGCCTTTCTAGCTTCTCTCTGTGACGCTATGGGAGCTAGGGTTTTCTGACCATTTTCCCTCATGCCAAATAAAAAGATTTGGCAAAAAGAACCTATCTCACACCCACAACCATATAACTTCAAAGCAAGTGTACAACCAATTCAACCAACTCACATTTCATGATAATTTCTATACATCTAGGATTATATTATCCCTCATAACAATCCAGTATTTCATTAAAAATAATAAACAGTTAAATTAAGACATAATTGGCATACACATGACTTAAACCCAAATCCTCTTAATACAACCAAATATTCTTAACCACTTGAGCTAATATTATTTCTTGTCTTCTCCTTCTCATTAGTTAACTTAAGAATTCCTGCCATCGCATTTATTAAATAAATAAATATTTATTTATTTATTTTTTCTGGATCTTATAGTTCACCATTTCGATTCGCAATTGTTCTTATAACATGACGACTAAAAATTATACTGATATTAAAACGTTGATATAAAAAAATTTATTGACACTTTGAACCAATTGTTACAAGATGTTATTTGATTATTATAACTAAATTTTGAAAAAAAAAATAGTTAGAATGTCTTTATGTTTTAATTGATTATAACACATGTTAATCAATTAAATCCATTTTTTTTATCGAGTATCGAAAACATATTTAATCGATTATGAAAGATTATAATTGATTATTTTTTTGAGAATTTTCAATACACTTAAATTGTTATATGATTTTATGGTTAGAAAAATTGATAATTGATTATACTATTCTGAATACTGTCAAGAATAATTTAATTAATTTTTTGAAAATTTAATCGATTAATATTGGTGTCAAACATTTTTCTCATATATTTTATAAAAACTTTGGGAATATCTTGTGTAAAATACTCAAAGAACATGAAAACTTATAACACTTTTTCAATATCTTGATTTTTCAATCATTATCTTGTTCCCTTGAAACTTGATTCTTATCTTCAAGTCTAACATTTTTTTTAAAAAATATATTAAAAAAAGTTGAAAAAAACATATAAAATTATTTTTAGTATCAACTTTAAATTATAGAATTTATTTTAATATAATACAAAATTTAACAAACCTCTAAATAAATAAAAAATTGTCAAATTAACCCTTTTAAGCAAACAATAAATATAATAGCAAAATAAATAGGGTTAAATATGTTTTTGGTCCTTTAATTTTTAGTGAATTTTGGAATTAGTCCATTTTTAAATTTTGGACCAATTTAGTCCTTTATCTTTCAAAATACATGAATTTAATCATCTTTTAATCAAATTTTGTTGGGTTTATTTGATGTTTCATTTCAAGATTGTATTTGAGTTGTTTATACTACTTGACACATTTTTTCTTTAATGTTAAGTCTAATACTATTATAAAACGCGTTTAAAATGTCAAATAAACTTAATAAAATTTGATTAAAAAGACTAAATCCACATATTTTGAAAAATAAAGAACTAAATTAATTCAAAATTTTGAAATGGATTAATTCAAAATTTAGTTAAAATTAGAAGATGAAAAACATATTTAATCAAAATAAATATCAATAAATGTTTAAAATTAGTGACATGATGATTGGCATGCAACGCCACGGAAAACCAAGACAACTAAGGTAGCATTTATTGCAACCACATTCTGCCAATATGATATGATTAGCTTCGAGATTGTGATTATAGCAATACTAACTCATCGAATACAATAATCAAAACAAAAATATGCACTCACCATAATTTGCATTACCAGATTCATAATCATGTATTGAGCAATACTAACTATCTAGAATCTAAAAATCATGACTTGATCTTAAAAGAAAAAACTAAACAATGGCAAATTAACATTACAGGCTCCTAAAGAAAGCGTGCAAACTTCAAAGAACCCTAATTTGTTTTATTTTATTTTTTTTACTAACACTTAAAAGGTTTGGATGCAAAGTAAAAATGTTCCATAGTTTCTCTACTGAAAAAACTCTCAAAAACACTTCCACTTCGTCTCAAACGGTAGAATAATTCTACAGTTTGTGTAAAATGATATGAGCTCCATGTTCAGGCTGCAGAGTAATGATAAAGGACGGGGCATGAGTATAAGACGGAGAAAACTCGAGAGAGAAGCGTTGCAGGATCATGGACACTGCTACTTTTGCTTCTAACAAACCAAAGTTTTGTCCTATGCAGAGTCGAGGACCCCATCCAAATGGCAAGTATGAAAGTTTCCCTTTTGTTGCCTTTGAAACACCTTCTGAGAATCTTTCTGGATTGAATTCCCCTGCATCATCGCCCCAATACTCCTTTTCCTGATGTAGCATTGACACTGGCACTACTAGCTCCACCCCTGCAGGAATCGTAAGATCTCCAAGTTTTGTATCCTTTCGAAGATACCGAGCGAACATAACCACCGGTGGATATAATCTCAGACTCTCTTGTAAAATCATCGACACCTGTTCCATTTAGAGTATCAAATTGTTTGGTGTTTCGAGAGAAGATCACCGGAAAAATACAACACTAATAAGTATGAATCAAATTCACACATAAGAGATTGATACCACTCTTAACCCAAAACTTTAAGACAATGAGTTTATGGGCTTTAATCCCTTATACAGTGGTCAACTATCTCATTTTTATTCAATATGTTTCTCATTTTTATTCAATGTGAAACTTAGACTCACATTTGAATTCTCAAGACAGATAATATTCATAATATTCATAATTATGTCCATAAATTAAAAATAAGATTCGTAGGCTTACGATTTTAAGTTGTCCGAGTCTTTCATAATCTGGCTTTTCATTACCGAAAACCTGGAAAACCTCTTCCCTGGCCTTTTCTTGCCAGTCAGGATGTTTGCTTAATAATAACAGAGTCCAGACCAGTAACTCTGCATTTGCTTCCTGCCCTGCCAAGTAAAATAGCTTCACTTCTTCAACTACTTCCCTTAAACTCATTCCTCCACCACTACTCTTTTCAGATTCCCTGTAATTTGATTCCAACAGTATGCCCAATAAGTCGTTGTTCGTAGGCTCCCCTGCTTCCAATGCTTTCAATCTTCTGTTGATGATTCCCATAAGTGATGTTCTTATTTCATTGTCAATTGCTTTCATCCTTCGGTTTGTACGCGTTGGCAGAAACCTACCACATAAAAAAAAAATTACATTTAGAGTCTATCCTAACAAGTTTTCTTGCACATTCTGTTACATCCAATATCAGGTTGTTAACGAATCATACACTAAATTTTTGTCCTACGCACGAGATCAATATAATTCAAAAAGTCACTTTTATGAAATTAAATTAGACTTAAAATTGTAGATTATCCTCAGACAGAAATCAAGTGGATCAAGTACACTTGAAACTCGATCCAAATGTTAAATGAATATATTTGGAAATGTAGATTACCTGTAACCCGGGATGAAAGCAAACTTAAAGAGAGTCATTGTAAGTTGAAGCATTTCCCTTTGAAGTTGGAATACCCTTTTTCCTTCTTGGTAGCTACTTCCAAAGCCTGCACGAGCAAGGACGTCGCTTGACACGTTTTGGACGAAAGGCCACAAATCTAACTCACATGGCCCATCGGACGAAGATAACGCACTCTCCAATTGCCTGATCAACTCATCGCAGCTCTCGCAGAATATGGGTACTAAAGCCTGTGCCAATTTTTCACCGATCATAAAAACAACCTTAAGATGATAACAATACAAGTGAATATAATGTAAACGACAAACTAACCTTCAATTTCTCTACATTAAACGCCGGACTCACGATCTTTCTGTGTTTAGCCCACTTGTCACCGTCATAGTTTGCAAATCCTGAAGCTAGGAGCTTGAAAAGTGGACTTGTGTCGGGCTTTTGAAAGTCGTAAACCTTTGTAGCCATTTCTTTGAATTTTTCTGGATCCAAGACAAATACCCTTGGTCTTGGTCCAAGCCACATAAATGAGTTCTTACCTGTCAAAAGGTATACATGAGTTGATTAGTTTAGTGACAAAGTTTAAAAGAGATGTGAAAAATACATATCAGAATTTACAATTTACCGTATTTAGCGATGGTGTGAACAACATAAGGCAATACACGAGGTGCGATATCATTAGAGTGAGGATCCATGGGTTTGGATTTGGCTTCTTTGATCATTTTAACCATATCTCTGATATCACCAATGAAGGGACGGTAGGAATTGCCTTGGATACCCTGCTCCTTCAGACGCCTCTCTATTCTCTTAGGTCTGAGCCATACCCAGTTGAGTGCATTCCAGAACCACCATATCAGCACCGTGGAAATCAAAGTAACGATGGCACATGTTGATGCACTCAAATTCAGAGATGATATTGCTAACCCTCCCACCATAGTCACCAGTTGTTGTGTAGTACTAAGTTTGTGTTGTGTTAAGGTCTGAGATAATATAATGGAAAAAACATTGTAGTATTTTAAAAAATAAAAACATGAAAGTTGTTCCACGAGAACCTCGCATGTTATAATATAATAACAATAATGAGAACGAGGACACATTTCCTCAAAACCATGTATTAAAAAACACAAAAAAAGTATCCTCGCATTGAGCATGACATATAACGGTGGCTGATTGCTAAATGCAGTGTTATGACTTTTAAAATACCCGTTTTATCCTTTTTATTTTATTTGAAAGCTTGCTCCTCTTTTCTTCCTAGTTTAATTCCACTTTTACTCATAAATTCTTTTATTTGAAGACACTGAAAAAAAAAATTTAAAAACTTAAAATACAGCCGAAAGAATCTGCCCTCTCGAATAAACGGAATATATTATGGTGTAATTTTTTAAAAATTTACTAAAATAGGTAAATTTATCTATATTCGTAACTTGTATATTTATTTTAATATCTTTTACAAAAAATTATCCAACTTTAATAAAAAAACTAAATATATTCTGATTTTAGATAAAATAGATTAAAAAAATGAAAATTTTATAACTTTTTATAATTCTTATTAGAAAAAGTTAGTTACTTTGTAATTATATTTATATTTAATCACGCCAGTGCAGGAAGAGCTTTTTGTTTCGGTTATTTTTCTCATTTTGTCTTGGATCTGGAACCGAGACATATTGGAACGAGGCCAAAAGGTATTCCTTTTGGTCTCGGTTGTTACCCGAGGCCATATACCCCCTTTTATGCCTCGATTGTTAACAAACCAGTGCCATATACCCGCTTTTCTGCTTCGATTCAACTAGGACCGAAGCCATAGGTTAAAAATATTTTTTTTTAATTAAAATTTTCGCAGATTCTTTGGCCTCGGTTATGGAAAGAACCGAGGCCATATGGCACATAAGAGATAACAAAAAACACAAGAAAAAGTCATAAGTAACAAATAAAAGCAAAAACAACAATTTTCTTAACATCATATATTACCTATTTAATTATAGTGTTCTTACAATTCTCTTAAATTCAGACTTAATACTCTACATTTGAAGATACAATGCTCTTAAATTGAGACTCAATTCTCTCACAAAATTAATCAAAACACTCCAAACAATTTCAATCTCAATGCAAATTAACACTCACAATAACTAAAATTGAAAATTAACATATACAAAACGGAAAACCAAACAAAAATGCGTTGGAAATTTACCTTAGAGGAACCGCGGCGCGACAGTTGTGGGAAAAAAGGAAAATGTTCGTGCACGAAATGGAGGTGCAGGAAAAAGAGGTGCAACGACGATGGCTAGAGCAGCGTGGCCGGAGGCGAGACAGTTTGGTGGCAGCACAACGTTGGTGGAAGAAGAAGAGGGGCTCGCGTGGTGGTGGAGGGTCGCCGAAACAATTGCAGAGAGAGAGACACTATCCAATCGGAGCGACGACTGGCCGGAGCAGCGTGGCCGGAGGCGAGACGCGACAGTGGCAGCACAACGTTGGCAGTACAACGATGTCGCCGGAACAGTTGTAGAGAGAGGTGGAGGAGATGCAGAGCGCGTGAGGGAGAAGAAGAGGGGTTCGCATTTTTATGCCCTAATTAAACTATATGGCCTCGGTTCAATTGATAACCGAGGCATATAGTGCTATTTGGCCCCGGTTCACTGCCACCCGAGGCCAAAGACGTAACGGGTAATGGCATTTTTAAAATTTTTGGCCACGTTTCTAGCTTCGGGTTTGTTCAACCGAAGCATATAAGCACCTTTTGGCACCGGTTTTGTTTGAACCGAAGCCTATAACACCTTTTGGCTTCGGGTTTGACTTGAACCGAGGCATAAAAGTTGTCTGGAATTGCAAAAATGTCATCGCGCCATTATATGTTTCGGTTCCTTGCCAACCGAGGTCTATAAGACGAGGTAAAAATATAATCTGCACTAATGAATCATATAATAATAATGATATTTCATATTTATTTTACCTTTTTATAGTGGATTTTTTATTTATTTGTTGGGATATATTATTATAACAAAGTCTTACTCATCAGTTATAAATTTTTTAAATTATAAAATTTTATAAATTTATTAAATAATAGATTTTTCAACTAATTTGTTAGTGGAATACTTATTATTCCGATACATAAATGAGATTTTTTTATGTTTATATTTATTTTTCGATTTTATCTTTTGAATAAATATATTTTTTAAATTAATTTTTTTTATAAGTTTTATAATTTGAGTGATTGTTTGTTTAAATTTAATCAATCTTTTTGTTTGATTGGTGTTTTAGTTTTAATTGTTTTATTACTTTTTTTAAGTTTAATTATATTTTAACTTTGATTTATAAATATGAGAACTTTTGATGTAGTCTGTAATAAATTTTATGATTTATTGGATATTCAATATATTTAAATTTTTTAATTAAATTCTTACTATTCATCTATTTTACTAATATATAATTGTTAAGTAATTGATGTCGTTATTATTTCATGTTGTCATCATATATAACTTTAGTATTTTAAATATTTTATAACTTCTAAATTATAAAATTATAACATTAGTTCTCTTGCTAAATCGAAAAAATTCCCTTTTATATTTATTTATATTTATTATAAAATAATATTGTATACACGAAAATCAAATTTTAAATATAAAATTAAGATAAATTTATAGTTTAACTAATCAAATATTTTAGAGCTGTCAAAATGAGTTGGAACCTGCAAGTCAATCTGGCTCACCACGGGTTCGGGCCGGGTTGATATTTTTTTACAAATTTCAATACCGGTTTATTTTTTACCTGGCTCATTCAAAACCCGGCTCATCCGGGTTGAACCTGTGGTAAGCCGGTTTGGCTCACCAACCCGCAGATAAAAGGGTCATACAAGTGTTTTTATTAAGTTGGGCTTTACAGTTGGGTCATGTTAGGTTACTTTTTTTAGCCAACATATAAATAATTTGTATTTTTTTTATTTTGGTTTTTGGATTGTATTAAAGTTTATTTAGATTTTAATTAGAATTATAATTTAGTTTTGACTGAAAAATAAATAAAAAAATTGTATTTTTTTTAATTAAGTGAACCCGTGAGCCAACCTGTTTAATCTGTCAACCCGTAGTGGGTCAGGCCGGGTTCGAATATTCTTGGCTCGCAAAAAGTGAGTCGGGTTGGGTTGGCTCACTGAATCATCAACCTGTGATGGGTTGAGCCGGATCGGGTTGGGATAACTAAATATTTTGATTTCAACTAACATGTTATAAATTGATTGAATCTTAACCTTTTATCAAATTTGATTTGACAGGAATGAATAAGGATGGCAAAGATATCCGCGTCCGTAGATAAAATCCACGACGGATAATTAGTACCTGTGGGTATGTATTATCTACAGGTAGCGGGTATTTTAATATCCGCTTATAAACGGGTCGGGTACGAGTATCATATTATCTATACTCGCGGGTACCCGTTACCCATAAAATATTAAAATAAAAATTTAATTTATATTTTATTAAGTTAAATTTAATTAAAATTAAAATTGAAATTATATTTTATTAGGTTAAATTTAATTTAATTTAATTATACTTTATTTTATTTTTATAATTTTATATTAAAAAAATTATAAAATATATATATTTTTTAAATATTTGCAGGTATGCGGGTATCCATGGATATCTGTGTTTTAAAAAAATTCGCAGACATTTTTTAAGTGGGTACCTAACGAATAAACAGACATGTAACAAACAATTTATTTTTTTTTACAAATTTGGTTGCGAGTGAACACTATTACCCGGCCATCCCTTGGAATGATATTCTACTGGGTCATTAAATACAGATTTCTGTCCATATATAAATTTTATTTATTTTAAAAGATAAAGTGTACATGAAAAATAGTTAAAAACACTTCTCTTATTTAAATAAAGGTAGAATAAATACGCAATGTATTCTGAATTTATATAAAGAAAATTACAAAAAAAAGTTATCACAATTTTTAATTGTTGTTCCCATTAAATTTATTTTTTAAAATATAATAACTCATAATTTAAATTATTTACTTTCAGATCACCATATAATTTAATTCAGATATTTATAAAAATTGAAAATTCATTAAGATAAAATTTGTTCTACAAAAAAATATAATTAGTATTGATTACCAGTATATATATATATATATATATTTATGTATATATATATATATATATATATATATATATGTATATATATATATATATA
>Ga0209589_1013260_pt1 | contig 10827 bp, 3 predicted proteins | sample CowpeawhiteBW_FD_187525 | JGI IMG/M metagenome (GOLD analysis project Ga0209589, IMG submission 187525) | Root nodule microbial communities of legume samples collected from California USA - Cow pea white BW (SPAdes) (version 2) | ecosystem: Host-associated > Plants > Roots > Nodule | place: USA...
AAAAAAAAAAAAAAATATATATATTATATATATATATATATATATATATATATATATATAGTAAAATATTAGAGAAAGATGTATGCTTGTTTTAAAATTAGAGTGGATAAATTACCTACTAATGTGTTTGGATGGATAACATGAAAGAATTAAAATGTTTAATGATAAATATGTTTTTTATGTGAAAAGTTAAAAAAATTACATATTTTGATTTGTCGTAGTGAATTTTGGTCATAGGTTAAAATACTCTTATAGTCCTTTAATTTTTATAAAAATGTTCACAAGGCCCATGTGGGTTAGGAAGATCAACTTTGTTTTATCCTAGTGACAAAATCCATTATCTTACTACTCCTAAATAATGAACATAATTAGACCATTTATTTACACAACTGTTATTACCAATTGAAGTTATATACAATGAAAACATGCCAAGTTGACAATTATTTAAGTTTAGATAGAAGAAATTGTACAAAGGTATTTCATATTAAGAAACTATTTTTCAGGTTGTAATAAATATTATCAAACCTTCTTCTCATGCCAAAGGACTAAAAAAAATATTATCAAGAACTTTAACTGCAATAGTTTGCACATTAGACATATGAGCTTTACAAACAGGGCCAAATGCACCTTGTCTTATGAGTGTTATGAAATTATATGCTACCTTTTGCAAATCCCTAAAGCATGGATCAAAGACTTCAACAAAAAGAAAGAAAAATAATAATATATGACGTGAAAGAAACTATTCTTTGTTCAAACCATTGTTAACTTGATTTCACTTATAAAAACATGTAGTAGTCACTAAAATTGTAAATTTTCAAGCATAAGAATGGAAGAAAAGAACGATTAAAGCCGTCAATTTCGTTGTTTCCTTTTCCAAATTTCAAAAGCTCCAACTTAATCACTCCATTTGTCCACTGAGTTTCTCTTCAGAGAACAAAGACGACTAAATCCAAACACATTGTGGAGATATACACTACAATCATAACACATGCATTGTTCTATAGGTTGGGGAGTGGCACTGTCGTAACATATCCATCACTCACATAATCAATCCAACAACAATCATACACATGCTTATTTCCATTATTAAATACAACCATCAAAATATAGGTAGAAAGCAAACTTAAAATAAATAAAAAATCAGAAAGAAAAAGATAACATTTTTCCCATATCAGTAACCATGAAACCCATATCAAGACCCCAGCAACAGCTTCCGTTCAAACCTACGGGAAATTTCCATCATTCATTGAGTGGAGACTGTGTTTAATTTGGTGTTGTTTAAAGACAGAATTACCTTTTGACTCTTCTACCATGGAACTTAAAACCTAAACATAATAACTTAAAACCAAACTAATAGTGTATTAAACACAACAACAATCTAACCCTAAATTCTAAAAAATGAAATAGAACCACATCAAGAAAAACCACAATCATAATGCACATAACACAATGGATAACAACTCTAAAACAAAAAATCAAACAGTACCACAAACCCTCTAAAATAATGAATTTCTCTTAAAAACCCACAACATAAATGCATAACACATAAGGCACAACACGTAACCGCAACTCCAAATGGAAAAAAAAATCAATAGAACCATAAATCCTAAAAGAATCAACTCCTTGCAAAAACCCACAACCACAATGAAGATGTATAATCTAGAAACCACTTCAAGAGCAGTACACACAACACCCAAAAACCGTACCCCAAATCTGCAGAGGAATAACGAAACTTTTACCTCGACCTAAGATGAGTGAAGAGGAAGCGAAAGATCGAAAAAAGAAAAGCTTTTATAAATTGAAAAAAGAAAGAAGAGAAATTTGTAATAAGGTTGACGAAAAATGGTGGGCAAGTGAAGAAAATCGAAAATACAATAGGAAAGGTAAGGAGAGGAGGGGAAGATTGGGTTTGAGATACAAAGAAATGAAACAAATTTGTTGGAGAAAGCTTGAAAAAGGTTTTTTTTTTTTGCAAATGTTTGAATTTGAAAACACAACCCCGTCACTTCAATGTTAACGCCATTCTACAACAAAATTTTGAATGACAAAAGAACAACTTTTTAGACATGTGTTTGCATAAGAGGATGGACAATAAAGGAAAACTAAAAACGAAAAGGACATGTGTCATAAATTTAAGTATGGGTACTTAAGTAAATTTGTTAATACATTCTATTTCTATATTTATAGTAAATGTAGCTTGGGGTTTCTCAATGAACGGTGATAAAAAAAATATTATTTTTTCTGATGATGTTGAGATTACTTTTACACCCATGTTGTTAGAACAAAAGTTCAACATTCTATAATTTTGATTAAGTGTTGAAAACAACTAAATATAAAAAAGGACATGCTTCATTTGTAAGATGATAGTTTTAGTTCAACGAAAAATCATATAATACATAAATGTTCCATTTGTTCAACAATACAAGATTGTACAATCTTGTTTTACATGATAAAGAATGGATATGCTTTAAGCTATTAGATTTAATCTTGTATTACACAAAGACATATATATGCTTATTCTTTGTTGTAGGAGATGTTTGTTACTTTCGTATACAAAGAATATCTTTTTTCATAGCAAAAGTAATATCACATGACCCTTTGGATAAATACCTAAAACTACTTTTCTTCAACAATTCCCTGACGTTAACATTGTCAACTTTGGAAGGGCTGTCTATTTTGTACTACTTTACACTTTAGACATACTCAAGTAAAGACACATTGTCTAAGAAGAGATAAGTACATACATTTAACTACTAGGAGGTTACATAAAAGAATGAATAAGCATTTAATTATGCATGAAGAGCATTTAATGAATCCTTCACAATCAAGTTGATCAGGTGCAAGAATAACATTAAACTAGAACATATTGGCAAAGACTATTTACTTCATATTATATATAAAACAATTCAAGAAGAAGAAAGAGAGATGCCATGTTGCATAGTGCCATAATACTAGTCAATTTTCTGCATCCTTAAAATTTTCATATAGAACACTACTTGTGTTTTCTAGCAAATTAGTAAAGAGAGCTTAAACCTTGTATACATTGAAAGACATTACCTTTATCTAGTGAACATATATCATAATTTGTTGATCGCAAAGGCATTTATTTGTTAGGAGTGACTTATTGTTTAAAGAATATTCATGTTGAGCCAAGAGCAACTTGTTTAAAGAATACTTGGTTCGAGGTACGTGTGACTTGTTGAAAGAATACTCGATTAAGCAAAAAGTGACATGAGGAAAGAATACTTGGTTAAGCCAACCGTGGGTTGTAGAAATAATACTTAGTTAAGCCATAAGTGACTTGTGGAAAGAATATTTAGTTAAGCCATAAGTGACATGTAAAAAGAATACTGACGTGAGTTAGGAGTAATTTGTAGAAATAATACTTGATTGAGTTAGGAGTAGACTTGTCAATTTGGCCCATTGTACAAGATTTGGCCTTGGCTCACATGGGTTAGGGCTAAAAAAAGTTCATAAGATAAAAAAGGCCCCATTCAAAAAGTCGTCAAGGTCAAAATATCCATAAAAGTCATATAGGTCAAGGTCAACCCATGTGGCTTCCTTTTTAAATAAAATCAAGATAAACTCATATTATTTAAGTTTATTACTCAATGCTAAAATAATATTTTTACGCTGCATATTTTATTTATTTTTTTACACTACATATATTATAGTTGGCAATATAATAAAAATATGTCAATAATTAAGTATGAAAATTATTTAATTAGTATAATTATTAAAAATCATCTTGTCACTTTGATGGTTCTTGAGTGCATAAAAGACCATTAGATTTCTGAACAGAAAAATGCCACTCATATTTAGGCTAGTTTTTCTCCCCGACACTAATAAAAACTACAAACAACACCTTCAAAACATAGACCCTAAAAGTAGCCAAACGTTGTCACCACCACTAACAACTCCCTTCATTCTTACCCAAATCAAAATCAGGTTCTTTCTAGCATCATGATTCCATAAAAAAGAATGCACAATCAAAACATAGTCCTAACATACACAACAATACACAAGCAGTCTATAAACAAGTAAATAACACATTATTCTCTCATTCTCTACATCAGAAAAACACAAATCAACACACAATAGGAGCATCAACATGGTTTTTGAGTGAAACTTGTCCTCTTGAGCTCTTCTCGTGCCCTCTGAACAAGTTTGTGGTTTGTGATTGCACCATTACTCTCTTTAATTATTTCCTGTATTGCATTGCTAAAAGCTCCATATACATTGGCAACATTTCCTGAATGACTTGCATCTGTAGAAGTTTGGTCATTGACATATTTAGAAGCTATTACACAACTGCATAGTTAAATGAACAATATTTTTAATGGGTCTTCCTTCTATATAACTTTATGAAACATTAATTTAAGTCATATAAAATGAAGAATACAATTTAGGGGGGGAAAGTGACAATTTTGAATTTTGTGTGCCTAGTTTACTATATTAATCTAATTGTTACCACAACTAGAGTAGCTTATAGAGTAATGAAGAGAATGTTGACACAAGTTGAGATAACTAGTCTTGCAATCTATAACAACCAATGTGAAGTCTACAATAAGAACATAGAAAAGGAAACACCCTAGTGAGCCTAAAACACCAAAAATTATTAGGGAGGCTCAAAGAAGTGCTAAGAGAAAGGAATAATAAAAAATTTGCAGATTTGAAGCTCTATGAAAAGACTTCAATTATTAAATCTCGCATTTGGGCTTCGAAAGAGAAAAGCATTTCCCTTTTCCAACATGACAAATTCAAATTGGCTTAGATTTTTCCAAAAAGCTCAATGTCATGTCAAAACCTTTTTCTTTTCCAAGAAAAAAAATACAACACTAAGCACAAGCACACTTTTTTCTCTTGCTATATATCCATATATCTTTGTTTCGTGGAAAAGCTATGAAGGAAGCTTATGTTGCGATAATGGTGTCAACTAAGTGTTTCTTTCACTCACACCTAATTTCTAGATATATTATTTTTCATTCATGGAAATTTAATAATGAAGACAAGAAAAGAAAATTTTGATAACAATAATGTGGTGAGAAAATTGAAACCAATGAGAAAGGATCATCTCCACGATAACGGGCAATAAAAAGATAGAGATAGAATATGGGTTTTACAATTTTTTAACTGTTAATTGTTAAAGCAATAGTAATTGGCCTACTTGGATGAAGCACAACCCTTGTACCCTTTCAATTGCAGAAGCAAAAGGAGAATCTACAACACCAAATAACATTTATCATCACTCTAATGAGCTGAAAAAGAAAACGAAGCAACACAATTGAAGGGAGTCTGTACCACTTGTGAATTGTGAGTGCCCTCGAAGATGATGAAGGAGGTGAGCCCATTCACGTTCGATGAAGAGAGAAAACAAAGAAACTTGGTTCCGTCGTGGAAGAATGAGAACCTCAAAGGACCGAGACCACCAACACTAAGAAGATGAAGGAGTTTCAGATAGACAGAGAAACTTGAGGTTTGAACAAAGCATTCATAATAAAAAGTTCTTAAAAAAGTGAAAAACTGAGGTAAAGTAAGTATTAGGAGGCCAACCCCACCCTAACCCTGTCCCAACCCCCTTCACTGAGGCTTTTAGGGTTCGGGATTTAGAAAGGTGTCTTATTGAATGTGCTAAAAAAATGAGGTTTAGTTTTAGAGAGGTCCAGGGTCAACCCATGGGTCATGGACCTAAATGACACCTTTAGTAAGGAGTGACTTGTAAACAAATACTTGATTGAACTAGGAGTGATTTATCGAAAGAATACTTAAGTTAGGTCCAAAGTGAGTTGTTAAAAGAATACTCGAATGAGATTAATTAAGAGTGATTGAGAGTCAAAATAATACTAGAGGAGTTAGTCAAAAGTAACTACAAGCCTAAAAATTAATTAAACAGCTAGTTAGAAATGATTATAAATTCAAAGGATACCCACCTTATACTTCACAATATTTGTTTGTTTAATAAAATTCAATATGAGAATATAACATAGTCCGAGTGATTAGACGAATAATATAAACACATTTGTATTTTTTTTCTCCTTATATTTTTACATTGTAGTTTATTTGTTATTATTTGTATTAATTTGGGAATGAGAGTTATTATGAAAATACATGTTTGAGTACTTTAAGAAAGTAAACCCATTAAGCCCTAAGATTACATCATACAATATTTTTGCAAATTTTTTTAAAAGAGAATTAAAATACAAATTCATATTCTTCTCATGTTTTTCTCTCTTTTTCAAACATGTAAACTAAGGTTGTTTCTCGATCAACTTTAATCAAATTTTTTAAAGCAATGATAATATTTTTAACTGATTTGAACAATATTTCTTAATTAACATATTCTATGGTAATATTTGAATAAATGTGATTGCAAATTGTTTTTCTATTAATCCCACTATTATTATTTTTTTCTAAAGAAGTTGGTTAAATGTTTTCCTATTATCAAATCAGGAAACTTTCAACCAAACTTTAACTCAAATTCTTTTAGATGAGTTAAAGAGAACTTTTTAAGTGACATTAATTGAAAAAAATATAAAAAATACTATTAATAACATTAAATTTTTATGTCAACATCAATTTAAAAATATTATGAGTTTTGATAGAAAAATAAAGAAAATGATATTATTAAATGATGATTTACTTATAAACTATATTCAATATTAAAATAATTTTTATTTATGAATAATTGAAATAATCTTCATCAAAATAGTAAAACAATTAAAATTATGTTTTACACATAACAAATAAAATAATTAAAATTAGATATAATTTTCTCAAAATTATGAAATTCTGAAATTCTTTGATTTAGCTTTGTGTTTATTGATGGCTGTCAAACTTTGTATCTTATTTGAATTGTCAAGTCAGTCTGATCCCTTGTCCGCATCCCAATGAATGTGAACTTTAAAGTTTGTGATGATATTATAATATGCGGTTTTTATAACTGTATCATATGCATTAAAACTACCGAATTCACATTTCATTATTTTTTTATTTTTTTATGATATCATAGAAACCTAAATTATCATCGTTAATTTCTCGAAAAACTAAAATCGAGAGGTTTTTTTACCAGAATCTTTCCTCAGTAATATATCTTTTTCATTTGTAAAACTTGAACTTGATAATGCTTTTTGTTTTTTCTATTCATGTATTATATTTTGTTACATTAATTTTTAAAATATAATTTTTAACAAAATTAAATATAAAATGGAACATTTTATTTTCAATGAAGATTCATAAACTTTGAATAGTCAAAACTAATTTGAAAAGTTGGACTTTATTACCTCTTGAGTGCTATTATTTATTTATTTGTTAATTTGATTTAGTCTCTCTTCTAATAAAAGTTGAATCAAATCCTTTCATTTTTTAAAAATGCAACATTTAACTCTTTTAAAATTTAATAAAATCCCACAATTTAAAAGAAAATAATGATAGTTTCTGAATAATTGGAGTTGGAGACAGGCATTCCTTAATTAGCACTTCAGTTGTGATTGTGGAGTGAGGCCAACCACAAATTTACTTCTGCCCCTTTCATTAACCAAAATTTAGTTTCATAACACACACATATACATATTCAATGCCCTTCATTGCAAATAGTTAACATTAACTAAATACCAATTATTGCAGACACCGACCCTTGCTAATAATACCATATCATCATCGTCATCATAAAATAAAATAAAATAATAACTATAAGAAAAAGAAAGTTATTAAAAAAGAAAAAGAAAAAAAAAACCGATGATGATTCACAGCGAAAGAGGGGCCGCAAAAAGCCAAGGTTGTCGGAACTGGATTTGATTCTTCACTTGCGCTGAGTCTTACGGGCTTTCTCCGATCGAAGTTCGTTACTTTCTCTCTCTTGATCGACACCCACCACGCGTTAGAGAGAGAAACTCGAGAGATCGGAGATGGGTACGCTTCAGTCTTGGAGGAGAGCCTACGGTGCGATCAAGGACAGCACCAAAGTGGGTCTTGCCCATGTCAATAGCGATTACGCGGTAATCCATCTTTCCAAAGATAGGATCTTTCTTTGCTTTTTTCCTATCAATTTTGCCTATTTGGGGGTGCATGTTTGATTTTCGTTCCCAATTTTAGGATTTGGATGTTGCCATAGTCAAAGCTACGAACCACGTCGAGTGTCCCCCCAAAGAGAGGCACCTGAGAAGTGAGTGATTTGTGGGTCTCAGATCCGAATTTATTTGATCTTCTTTTTGGTTTGGTATGGAGAGAAGATGTTCATGAAGTTGAATCTTTTTACGGGTTTGTTGTAGAGATTCTGTTGGCCACGTCTGCTGTTCGACCTAGGGCTGATGTGGCTTACTGTATTCACGCCCTTTCCCGGCGGTTGGCAAAGACGCGCAATTGGACGGTAGGATTGATGATAATGATGTTGACATAGTTTATGTGATCGCTTGATTGGTGTACAATTTGATTTTGTTTGAGTTTTCGATGAATGGTTTACATGTACTTTCTTGTGCTTGGATTGTTTATTTACTGTATGGATTGATGTTGTTAGGCTTGCGACATTTCTTGGTTTTTCTATTCCTCTTGGTAGGAAAAGAGAAAATAGAGATTGGTGTCAGAAGATGTGATACAAAATTTGGAAGTAGTTCATCGCTGTCAAATTCTTATTAGGATTCATGATGTGAAATTGCATGAATGTGAACCTAATACGTATTTGATCCCGCACTCTAATGGTCTGGTGTTGGATTTGTGCTATTTCTGAATTTCGATGATGACTTGTGGCATGTGGCCTACATGATGCCATATACTGAAATATATATATATTTTTTATGAATGATTGAATTCAAATCCGTTTTGCTTGAAGATGTGTTTGTGGATCTAATTGTTTGATGATTCCAGTTCTTATTATTTTTCTTATTACTGCTACAACTGCATTTTGCTTACGTTTTGTTAAATTTGCTATGCACTGGTTTAGATAGGTTTCTCTTATAAGTTTATTATTGTGTGCCAAGAAATTGTATCACTATTTCCCATCATTGTGTGAGGTTGTCTGTCAGTGTCTGCATTTCTTACATGTCATTGAAGGATCAAGCAAGCAGTGATCCGAGGGTCAGAATTTCTTTGTTTTTTCTTTTTTAGTTTTCATTTTCAGTTGATAAGTTTTCACTAATAACTAAGTAAATGCCACCTTATTTTCATTTTGTTCATCTTGTTAAACTTCTGTGATGGGAATGTTGAAAACAATTTTTTACCCCCTTAGTAGTTAATTTCTATAGCTGTTTGGGAGAGAATAGTATTCCATCAAACAAAAGACCATTATTTTTTCTCATTTTTTTTTTCAGTTATTTGTTAAAAACATGGGAAATTCTTGTACATGTAATGCATTGGAAGTTCTAAAATACAACCAACAAGGTTTAGTTATTTTGCTTTAGATGTTTTCATTATTGATTTATCAATTGAGCGTCTAATATTTACTCAATTTATGCCTAGGCTAAGCAATGTCAATTTTGAGCATAAAGTATGTTTTCTGTGTTCTGTATTTTTAACACAGTTTCTCATTATTATTGTATAATGCATACGTAAGTATATATAGATGTAGATGTAGATGTAGGAAAGGTTATGTTTCACTTACCTCTGTCTTGTTCACAGGTGGCATTGAAAACACTAATAGTCATCCATAGGTTATTAAGGGAGGGTGATCCTACTTTTAGAGAAGAACTTCTGAATTTTTCACAGAGAGGACGGATTCTCCAGCTTTCAAATTTCAAGGATGACTCTAGCCCAATTGGTTAATTTTTTCTTACCACATCATCTTTATATTTTGTTCTTTAACTTTCATATGGACTTAAGTTAAGTTTCTAACTGCACTATATAATCTTTTGCTTGTATGATTTTATTTGCTTGCAGCTTGGGATTGCTCTGCCTGGGTACGTACTTATGCACTATTTTTAGAAGAAAGACTTGAATGTTTTCGGATTCTGAAGTATGATATTGAAGCTGAGCGTCTACCCAAACCTGCCCAAGGGCAGGAGAAGGTAATATCAATAAACATCTATCATACTCTTTTGGGATAACTGGTAGTATATAGCTTTTTCTGGTCTAGTTTAGAAATAGTAGCCAACTTGTTCTGCGTTATGTGACAGTTGTGGATTCTTGGTTTTAACATTTGGTGTATCTGTTACCCTTGCAAATGTTTATCTGGAAACTGCATATTTTTGGCAAGAAAGAAGTCCTTTGTGTGTGTGTGTGTGTGTGTGTATTTCACGCATGTTTTAGAGGTATCTAAGTATCATAATGAGAGGTTGGATCTTGGAGGGACAGGGATTCAGCTTAAATAGAAAGAGGGTAGAAGGGAGTGTTAAAATATGTTAAGGTTGGGTAAACAAAACTGTGGTTGTAAGGCGAAACCATTGGAGGAGAGATTTTTCTGCTTGTTCTGTTCATTTTTCAGTCAAGCAATAAGATTGTTGTTAATTGAATATTAAATGCAATATTAAAAGTTGTTGGTAATATATTAAATGTATTACTAGAAGTTATTAGAAGCTTTTAGAGGATTCTTAGAGATCTCTTGTAATTATTATTTTAAGGTTTGAGATCTCTATACATAGAGAAGTTGATGTACTGTTTCAGTGGAATTAACAAAACAATAAATTATTCCTTTCAAGTAAGATAACTCTTTCTTTTCTTTATTTCCAAATACAATATGAGTATCGGATAGCACTGATATGGCGATTTGCAACATCTTGAAAAATATAGGATATGATATGTTTAGATATAGTTGAAGTGTGTATTCATGCATATATATATATATATATATATATATATATAATTAAAAAAATAAAGAAAATAATATTTTATTTTTTTTTT
>Ga0209589_1013261_pt1 | contig 10826 bp, 3 predicted proteins | sample CowpeawhiteBW_FD_187525 | JGI IMG/M metagenome (GOLD analysis project Ga0209589, IMG submission 187525) | Root nodule microbial communities of legume samples collected from California USA - Cow pea white BW (SPAdes) (version 2) | ecosystem: Host-associated > Plants > Roots > Nodule | place: USA...
ACCTAGAGGAAGCTAACCATACCCAACCTACAGATCCTAAAGGAACTACAACTCTAATACAAAAAATGTAACATCCCATTTAACAGTCTAAACCATCAAACAAAACATTGCATATCTGATAGTTCAAAGCATAGAACCCAAAATATAAACAGTATGTTATAGTCATCCCACAAAAACTACATAAACTGCTATACAATTTATATACACAACTTACACTAAAGTTTTCAAAAGAGAAAACACAAGTCTAAACTAAAAACACTAGAATTTCCATAGAACTCTACTGTGCAGCATTTCCTCCTCTTCCCTGTACGGGGCTAGCTGCAAGCTCTTCAACTGCTCACACCAATCAGGTGATTATGGCAAGAAATAACAGACACCAAAAAGAAAAGAGACAAAAGAAGGGTAAGCTAATGATTTAAAAAGAGAACTTAAATCAATTTTATAGTTAATAACATACAAAAAGCAAAAATAATCAATTAGTTTCACACAAATTAATAATCTAAGACCCAATTAATCCGGATTCATGCATTGAAGTTGGATCCAAGCAGTTGTGCACTTGTAATGGCATCTCATGCTCTGCAGAGCGACAGATACAGAGTAAAACTCTACCACATACAAGGTTAGTCTGTTAACACCTATGGTCAAGGAAAAACCCCTAGACTAGGACCTCCTGCTCCTCTCACCACATACCCCATTCCTCTCTACTTGAGAATTTGAATGGTTATTAGAGCGTCAAGATAACTACCAAGACAATCCCTACCTCATGCACACACTACCACAATCATTACTAATCCTCCTTGGGTTAGCATCAACCAATCTCAACTCAGTATCATATAGACAATCTCATATCATATACTCATCATTCATAATAATTAAAAAGCTTCCATAACTACAAAAATTTCATTCAAATCACTCAAGAATACAAGTTTCAATTTCGTACTTACTCGCCCAGCTAGTATCACTCGCCCAGCCACTGGCTGATTCTCGCCCAGCTAGTAGCACTAGCCCAACCACTGGTACAAGTATGGAATTTCCTCCTGGAAATTCGCCCAGCTAGTAGCACTCACCCAACCACTGACCTATGCTCGCCCAGCTAGTAGCACTCGCCCAGCCACTGGTCCAGGACTTGAATTTCCTAACTTGGAAATTCGCCCAGCGAGTCTGCGAATCTGAACAATTCTGCAGATCAGTGTTCTGCATAATTATGCAGATCAACTTATTAGCCCAGCGAGGATGCTCGCCCAGCGAGTAAGCAAATCTACACAATTCTACAGAAGTTGATTTAAGCAAAATTATACCTATTCAACCAATCCATACAATCCCAAAACCTCTATAGAGACCATTCGAGTATCACACATTAATTCTATCAACATAATCACACAAATTGCATCCAATTGCACCTATAGCATACAGTTATTCTCAAACATCAGATAAAACCTAAGTATTTATCATTTTCAAACATCACAACCCAGTCCACATATCAAACACATCAGTCAATTATAGAATAATCATGTAACAACATTTCTAATAGATTTGTGAGACATGATAAATATTAGCTTCCCTTACCTGAGATACTAAACAAACAGTTCACAAAGAGTCCAAATACACCTCACAACCCGACAGAGTCCCCAATTCTCCCTAAGAACAACAAGAACATGATCAGAATGCATCAATAGAACCACTGATCAGTGGAAAAACATAAGGAGAACTCAGAAGGCACATGCGATCTAGAATGATTCGCATGCAATGAGATTTAGACAAAAACAGAGAAAAGAGCAGAAAATCAACTTACTCTGTTTGAGAAATTGATCGGACAGAAACGTAGGGCGTGTCACAAGGATCCCCCTAGCGATCTCTGATCGTTGAACAGATGATTACAGGAGTCAGCAACTTAGAGAGAAGGCACAGAGGATTTTAGAAACAGTTCTTAGATAGATAAAGTGTTTATAACTAATGAAACTCGTTTATTAGATTTCTATTTATATTTAAGATTTTTAATAATAAAATAATCAAGTTCCATTATTTTAAATACTTACTCATTCTAAACTACTATTTTCTAGGTCCTCACACGTACGTGAATTAGATATGAATTAATAGATATTAATCATGTTTGTGAATTAGGTATGCAATTACAATGTAGGATAGTTGGTTTAAATGTGATGGTTAAAATAAAGTTATTTTATTCTGCCACGAAGATTAATTGAAATCTGGCCTGTAAAAATTAAAAGCAAACAAAGTTTTACTATGTTTTCTGAATATATAATTTGATGATTTTGCTGAAATTTATGCAATTCTCATGTTGTTCATAATTTAAATAATGCTCCTAAATAATGCTTCTAGTGCAGTTTTCACTAGTTTTAGTGTTGACATTAATATTTTTAGAGTAAATAATTTTACATTTTACAAGTGTACAATCGTTGTTAGAATCGGTTATTGAATTTATTTTATCTTTTCAAGCTATAAGTGAATATCAAGATGAAGAAGAAGAATGATAGAGAATCTAAGTGGTATGCGGTTAAATGTAAAAGTTTGCATTTTGTACTCTTGAGTGGTATCTGTGAAGAATAAGGTGTAGACAAGTAATTCATAAATTGTACTCTTTTTATTTTAGAGAAAAAATTACATACATACAATCATATTAATCAAAATAAAAAAAAAATAAAAAAATCGAGAAAGAACATGAACATAATGACGTTTACCAGCTTGAACACAACACCCATTTGTTGAGTTAAAGATTTGAAGATTTGAAGAGACACAAAATGGAGATTGGATTGGAGTCTGCAAATTCCCCAAAATATTTGTTCTTTGGAAAGGGAAAAAAATGAGAGGAAATAGAGTGTTGTCTATGTAGAAGGAATTTGGAACACAATTCAAAATTTTTCAACTAAAATAAAAACTAAACGAGTAATTAAATCTTCGAAATATGTTTATTTGTTACATTTTTTCGACCCTAAACTTTTACTATCTATATATAATTACTTAGTTATGCATATTTAAAAATTATTAATTATTACAGTTTATACATGATTTTGTATGTTATGAGTAATTATTGAATTTATTTAAAAAGTTTAATTATCTATTATAAGAAGAAATTGAATTATTTATTATAATTAATATATAATGACTTTTTATATAAATCATCTATTTATTCAATTAACTTTCAAAAAATATTAATAATAATTTAAATTAATATATATGTAATTGTTTGATAATATTTTATTTTTTATTATTATAATTTTTTAATTCAAATATAATATATAAAGTTAATCAAATTTTTATATATTATAAAATTTATTTTTATTATCAAATATTAAATTCCACTATAAAATAAAACGGTGCATTACACTTATATAAATGACACTTTCAATAATAAAAATAACTTTCATAATTTAATAAAAGAGTACATATAAATACATATAGCATTGAATACTTTTAAATATTATTTGTATTAAGCATTCAAACTCCATTAAAATCTTTTTTGTAAAATAATATTTGTAAGGCCCGCTTAATTCTACCCCAAATGTTTAAGGAGCTGCCCCAATCTATTGGGCCTAAGGCTGGTCATAGGGTGCTCAAAACCTCTAAACCAACCCTAACCCTCTCATTTTGCCAACTTTTCATAAAAACAACTCCTTTTCCCTCTCTTAGAATTGCAGCCGCAAGCTCTGTTAGAGTTTGGCCTCTACTCTTTGTCAAGCTAGCTCAACTCCGTTTCTACTCTACGTAAGTTGGTCTTTAACCCATATCCTCTCCTCTCTAGTCTTATTTTCGTGATTCCAATAGAGGTTCATCTTGATAACCTCGTTTCCTATCTATGCCAGTATTTTCCAGCTCACAAATATGCTCCTAGAGCTACTATGCTCAACTGTTTGTGTGTCTGGGTCTTTTGCTAGCCTTTTTCTTGGTAAGGAAGCTAGGGTTTCGTGCTTTTTAATGTATGTTGCTTGTTTTTCAGCTCTGTTTTGTGGTTTTAGCGATTGTATGGTGTTTAAAATGATATGAACATGTATTGTGCATTGCTTTTGATGAATCTATGTGTTGGCCTGCGTGAACAGTGGAGGAAAACTGGTATTCTCGCCCAAGCGAGTGGGTCTCGCCTAAGCGAGAGTATTAGAAACCCTCCCAGGTGCTTACGCGAGTTGCCGCTCAGGCAACGAGCTCCAGTTTTGAGCAAGAAGTCATCTTGCTCAAGCAAGGAGGTCTTGCCTAAGCGAGAAAGCGTGAAAGTGCCATTGTTCCCCGGTTGGAGTTCTCGCCTAGGCGAAAAGAGCTCGCATGAGCGAGAGAACTTCTCTCGCCTTAGCGAGGGCTTCTAGCTTGAGCGAGAATTGGGTGAGGAAGTGCTCAGGTACTATTTTCTCCTTTGTTCTTGGTTGATAGTCACATGTTTGTTTGAATTACTTTGTTAAAGCATGATTTGGGTGATTATGCATGTATTAAATGGTTTATGGGCTGGAATTGATGAGTTTGGTATGATCTTTCGTATGGAATAGGATTGGATAGTTGGTTATATATAGTGGCATGAGATTGGTGTGCATGATAATTCTATGTTGGGTTGGTGATGCATGATTTTGGTATGGTTTAGGACGTAATTCCATGAATCTCTTGGTGAGATCTCATGGTGGTGCCTCATGGTTAGGACGTAATTCCATGACCCTCTTGGTGAGAGCTCATGGTGGTGCCTCATAGTTAGGACGTAATTCCATGACCCTTTTGGTGGGAACTCATGGTGGTGCCTCATGGTTAGGACGTAATTACACAAACCTGTTAATAAGGTTTCGTGGTGGTGCCTTAGTATATAATTAAGTAAGGATTCAAGTAAGGATTGCATCCTGAAACTCTAAAAAGTTAGTTAGTCTCATGTAGAGCATGCTAACTCGAGTGGTGAAAGTAGTAGAGGCCCTAGTCTTTGGTAGAATAATGGCCTTAGATGTTTAAAGGTTAACCTTATGCGTGGTAGGTGAAACCCATTGCTAACCTTGTGTGTGGTAGGGTGAAACCCATTGGCAATGGCTCTGCAGAACAGTAGAGGCCACCACAAGTGCAAGCATCCAATGATTCCGAATGATTATATGTATCCAGATAATTGAGTCTTAGAGTCTTGGTTGTTGGTCATCACATGCTTGGTTGATTTATGTATTCTTGACTTTTAAATTGTATGATAAAAACATTTCTACTTAGCTCACCCTTTATGTTTGCTTGTGTGTCCTATGTGTGGTTCTCTCCTTTTGCGATGATCATCAATTTATTGATGTGAGCAGATGTGGAAAGAACCCCTAGTGGTCGTCAGGGTGATGGAAACTTTGTTGTGTAGCTATTCTTGGGTTGGATTCGCTGCTCTGAGTACTCTTAGTGCACTGTGGTCCATATACTGCCTTTGCTCCATGAGCCTATAATTTTGGATAACTGTCAACCGTTTATTCTTATTCTTCCGTTATGTTAACAACATTGTGGTGTGCGTTAGTTTTCTCTCCGAATATTTTGGACAATTGTAAGAAGTGACACTTATACTCCATAGTGTGTCCCTGTTTAGTATATCTCATGTGATGTTTCATTTAATTAAGCGTATTTATTAAATGGGACGTTACATTATTATTCAACAGTTATACTAATTAATATTGCTATTATTTAGAACTTTTCTAGTGGCTTGTTATTTTATTTTTTCTACATGATTTGATATGCTAACTCACTAGAGAATGAAAATATGCCATTAACATTTGAGAATGTTTGAATATGAAATTAAAATTGATTTGAAACTCTTATAAAGTTCAATATGCCATACGTATTTGAAATTACATTAAATAATGAAAATAAAATGTAAAGGATAAAACATGAAGATAAGAAAACTTTTATCAAAACTGAAATAAGAAGAACTGAATTGCAAAGAGCGAAAAGGTATAAAAGCAGGTCCAGACTATTTTATTTATCTTCATTTTTTTTTTCACATATAGAAAGAAATTTTATCATAATGTATCTAAATGATTTAAGCATACCGAAATATTTTACTATTTTTGCAAATATAAATGAAATACTGAAATTGTGAATAACAATATTAATGATCGACAAGAACAAAGATAAACAATAAAAAACACAAAACACAAACACTGTTCCATAACAAGGCCATGGAGGTCTTCTAGATTGAAATGCATTACAAAGCCCCAATTATGGAAAACACTTTAACAAAAGAATAAACAAAGAAAATAAGGGGCTTCAAACTAGGTCTTGATCTTGATCTAATTCTTGTTAGGCTTCTGGTTCATCAATGAATACATTTTTTATGTGTGATATGTTTGGCCAAAATTCTCCAACATGGAGCTCATATTTTTCAGATAAGTCAGCACAATCTTCAATCCTTAAATTTTCAAGTGTGGAGAGGTGACGTATACTATCTGGGAGAGATACCAACTTTGGACAATTCCTTATAGTAAGTGCTTTAAGATTAGTCAGAGTTGGCAACCAGTCTGGAAGTGTTTCGATATTAGGACAATTTAAAACAAGCAAGCTCTGTAAAGAGTTGGCAACTTCCTGAAGCCATCTAGGCAAGGCCACCAGCTGTGATAAACCATAAAAGCCAACCAGTTTTAACTTCAGTTTTGCACTTTCTTCTTCATCGTGACCATTCCACAGTTCCAAGTCCAGATTGATGCAGTTGTCAACAAACAATGTTTCTAATTTAGGAAAATTTTGACCATCCAACCACAAAGACTTCAGACTCTGACAGTCTGAAACGCACAAAGTCTTAAGAGCAGGGAATTTCACCCCTCCAAAGATGGACTCCACATTATGGCATGATTCAACAATCAAGAATTCAAGCGACCTTAATTTGGCGATCTCATTCACAGGGAAAACAGTTTGCTTTGTGGAAAACGAAAAATCCTGGAGACTGATCAGTTTTCTTAATCCGTTGGGCAATACTTCCAGCTCCATGCATCCGTTGACTAACAACACTTGCAAACTTTGGAGCTTGCAAATAGAGTCGGGGAGTCTCTTAATGTTGGGATTTTCGCTAATGTCTAGATATCTCAAATGTCTCAACTTGGCAATGTTACGAGGCAAAGTCTCAAATGTTGCACCACTTAAAACCAAAACTCGCAAGCATTTGAACTTCTCCAAACACGTCTTTAGTATAGCTTCAGAGTTGGCAGCTGCTACACCATTTGGAAACAGTATGGTTCTCACAGCTGCTGATTTTTTGGTGACTAAATTGCTAAACAAACTACTTTCGGCAAAAGACAAATGTCTAACATTATCAGAAATATTTTGAACATTGGAATTCATATGTAGACACTCATCTTTAGCAACAAATAGGGCAAGATCATGCACCAAATCATGTATTCTGAAACCGTACATAGTGCCATAGTTTTGAAAATCTTGAAGAAAGGATCTTGACAGAAGTTCATGCAAATATTGATTGCCCACATCTTCACGTGTTCTATTCGTTTTTGGTAGTGCAATGAGTCCAAGTGCCCCCCAAAGACAAGTTATTTCATCACTTATGAATAGATGATCCTTTGGATAAAGGGAAAACAATGCAAAACATTGCCTCAAATAGGACGGCATGAGATCATAACTCAATTTAAGGGCAGGTAAAATGTCATCCTTTTTCTGAGGCAAATTCCAAACTTCATTGTCTCTCACATATTCCCATTCACTGGCTTCAAATTTTGAGAATAGTAAACTCCCTAATGTTCTCACTGCCAAAGGAACCCCTCCGCATTTTCTCACAATTTCTCTCCCAATAATATCAACTAAGTGAGGATGTTTTTCCTCTTCACCTTCTTTAAATGCCCATTTGACTAACAGAGACAATGAATCCCCTTCCGAAAGACCTCCTAAAATATGAGGGGGAATTGTGCCCATCATGGAAGCAATTGAATTACTTCGTGTAGTCACAATGATTTTACTTCCTGCTGCACTTACTTGGATTAAATTCCGCAACTCAACCCATTTAACACGATCTTCGTTCCATACATCATCCAATACGAGTAAGAACTTTTGACCGGAAAGTTTGTTTTTGAGTTGATTTTGCAGTTGTTCCAGATCCAACGTGTTCCAATTCGGTTGGTGAGAAGGAGCATCATCAGATATAGAATCATTGGCAGAATTGATAATTTTGATAATCAGTTGTTTAATGTCAAAGTCGTCAGAAACACACACCCACATCTTCAACGGAAAGCACTCCTGGATCCTGCTGTCATTGAACACAAACTTCGCGAGCGTAGTCTTTCCTAAGCCTCCAATCCCCACAATGGGGATAACAGAGAGACTTATATCATCATCATTAGGATTCTGCTGCATCAAAAGCTCTATGATCTTTTCTTTATCGTGTTTCCTTCCTATCACATCAGAATCACTCACACGGGAGTGTGTCATATCTCTCCGATGAACAACACGTGTATCAACCTCAATTCTTTCAAGAGTAAACTTATTCCTATTAGTTGCAACCTTGTCTAATCTGTTGCTGATATCTTTAATTCGTTGAGCCATTTGGTAACGAAAAACAAGTGGATTAGAACTTGAGAAGAAGTGACTTACCTTGTCTTTCGTACTACCATGAGCTTTGACCACTTTTTTTCGCAGTGTTTGACACTCAAATTCATCCAAAAGATCTTCGGCATCGGAGAAGACAGTTTTGAGTTGAGTGAGCCATTGGCGGAGCTGATGGTTGTGCTCCTGCTTTTGCTGAGCATCTAACAGCACAGCCTTAACTAAAGAGAGAGTGTTTGTAAGATCTTGAAGATCATCGTATAAACCGACCACTCGAGAAGCTTCTTCAAAAGCACGAGAAGCAAGCTTTGCTATGAGTGACTCTGCGATGCTGAAGAGAAATGATTCGGCCATAGTTCTCTGAAAATGCAGACGGCGGAGTTGAAAAGGGAAGCCAAAATAGTGTTTCCAAGTCAACTTTGTTGTGGCAGAATGTTTGCTCAATGGATTATAGATCTACCCAATGACCAATCCCACTTGCTATTTTGTATATAATACTGAAAAAGGAAGAAAACTATATTTTACTTCCATGTGACAGGACTTCTTCCACAGTTAGACAGAGGGATAAAAAAATGCTAACAAAAGTTGTAGAGTCAATAAAAAACAAAAGCAAGAGTTGAATAGTTTTTCTTACGGCATAAAAACATATCAGTTTTGCAGGAGTTAAAACAATGGTTTGCATATGAATTTTCATCTTCGGTAGCTTAAACGTCTTTGTTCGAGAGCCGTAGTAGTAACGTTATTTAATCATACCACTACCACTTGCATCTATGTTTTAACTCTCGAAGTACCGTGGGTCTTAGATTTGGAGTTCGATTTTGGATTTTGTCATTGAAAAATATATCAGAAAGTAAAAAAAAAGAAATAGTATTTAAAATGCAATTTAACTCTTTTATAAATTATGTGAAATTTATTGAATATAATATATATATATATATATATATATATATATATATATAATATTTATCTATTAGTATATTATGTTTCTTGATCATGTATTATATTTTTTATTATGAGCTGGATTTTGAACTCTTCTACTTTGTCACCTCAGCCAGCTATTCTAAAAAATCATAATGGCTGTTGTAACAGATTTTTTGCTTTGATTAATGCTTATGATGAGAATATACCCAAACAAGTGGTCGGTATTGGACAAAATGGTGTAGCTAGGAACTTTAGTAGGAAGACCAATGATAAATTTTTTTATTCATGGTTCTGGAGTGTTTATATATTTTCCATTGTTTTAATTATCTTCGTTCATGTGTTTTAAAAAAATATATTTTTTTATATCTTTAAAATATACTTATATATTTAAAAACTATTTTTTTATAATTTCAACCGTTTTGTTTTGTAATGCTGCAGGTGAAACATATTTTCTTTGTAATGCTAATGAAAGTTGACCCTAAAGTTGGGTAGAGTGGACAAAATGGTTGGAAAAATAACTTAAGCGACAATAAAAAAATATATTCTTCAAATATTATATTTTTCTTACACACTTAATTAGCTTTACATATTTACACATACATGTTTGTATTTTAAATGTAGGTATTATTTTTGTTATCCTGAAAATGTCTCACAACAAAACTCACAAAGGAGTGTTGGCTTGTCTTGCGAATGAATACATACAAGATAAAAACAAAAGGTAAATTTGGTTATGGCATAGAAGATTGGGACATTCCTCTTTTGGTTATCTAAACAAATTATTTCCATCACTATTTCACAAATGCAATATTTCTTATTTTATTTGTGAAACTTGTGTAATGGCAAAAAGTCATCGTGTTGTGTTTCCTTTAAGCAATAAAAAAATAGATTTTTCTTTTTCATTAATTCATACATATGTTTGGGGCCCTATCCCACAATCTACATATAATGGAAAAAAATAGTTTATCATTTTTGTTGATGATTGTACTCGGGTAATTTGGGTGTATTTGCTTAAACATAAAAGTGATGTGTGTAATATGTTTCGTCCCTTCCATCATATGATATTACTCAATTTAACACATATATTAAGGTCATTTGATCAGACAATGGAAGGGAATACTTTAAGACTGTTAATCGAGTTCATGAACTCCAAAGGCATCTTACATCAAACTACATGTCCTTATTCACCACCAAAAATGGGGTGGTTGAGAGAAAAAATAAAGATATATTAGAGGTGACAAGATCACTTTTGATAGATGGTAATGTCCCATTGTTGGCCTCTTGGCAAGCGTACCAAAAGTCAACTGTAGTATAATGATTTAAAGTAGGAGTGTCGAACCCACGAGGAACGGATTCAGTTAAAATAACTAATTATCTCGATCAGCATATATATACAAAGATTTTAATTTGATTTGACATTA
>Ga0209589_1013262_pt1 | contig 10824 bp, 8 predicted proteins | sample CowpeawhiteBW_FD_187525 | JGI IMG/M metagenome (GOLD analysis project Ga0209589, IMG submission 187525) | Root nodule microbial communities of legume samples collected from California USA - Cow pea white BW (SPAdes) (version 2) | ecosystem: Host-associated > Plants > Roots > Nodule | place: USA...
TTTTTTTTTTTTATATTTTTTTATATAATTTTATAAAAATATATATATATATATATATATATATATATATATATATATTAAATTTGTCCATCTTTTATACTACATTATACTTATACTCTTATCATCTTTGTGTTGGAATTCGTTAATAATTAGATTTTGATGTTATCTTTTGGAAAGTGAAATTAAAAAATCATTAATTTTATGCATTGCATAAATATAAAAGCAAAAAAAATTAGAAATAAAGAATGCATGTAGAAACAATGGCGGATCTTGAGCCAAAATTTTGGTTGAATTACTCTTTTGGTCTATTTTTCATAAAAAAATATTATATTGATCCTCTAGTTTTTTAACCTCAAATTAGTCCTGATTTTTTCAAAATTGATCCAATTTGATCATTTTCATTAAATTTTTTGAAGCGAAGAAAGGAGTTTTTATCAAAATTGATAATGAGATTATGTCAGTTACATCAATAAAGAAAACCATCACTATTTACAACTTCAATTTTTATGAAAAAATATTGATCCAATTCAAGAAATTTAACAAAAATAAGACCAAATTGCATTATTTTTAAAAAAATTAGGACCAAATTGAATCTAAAAAAAAATTAGAAGATCAACTTGATATTTTTGAACTGAAATAAAAACCAAAAGAGTAATCTCAAATCTTTTATATAAACTAGTAAAAATATTGTATTTATTTTTTTATGATAAATAAAAATAATAAAATTATTATTATTATTATTATAAATTAAATATAAATAATTTTTATTTTACTATAATTAATTTTCGTTTATATTGATTAAATTTTAAAAAATAATTAAAAAAAAAGATAGTTAAATTAAACCAGTTTTCACTTAAAAAAATTAAGAAAATAATTATTTTTATTTAAAAATAGTCAAAAGGTCAAATTAAAAGATAAATTTAAATAATAAAAAAATATATCTTATACATTAGTATATAATTTTTTAAAAATATAAAATATATTAAAAATATTAATTTTTAAAAAAAATATATTTAAAAATATATAATAAATTACGTAAGTATGAAAATATTTGGGGGGCCATGGCCTCCCTATTTCATAACGTAGGTCCGTCGTTGTATATAAATACCATAATGCAAAAGTAAGTTTATTAGACGCTAAAAAAAATAAGTTTGGTTTGTCAAGATGTTTTGTAAACACTTATTTTGTAATTTTCTCATTTAAATAAAAAGTTTGTAACAATACAATACGGATGCCTATACATAATTTGGTGTTATCAATTTTGTATGTGATTATTTTTGTTTTATAAATTTGTTTATAAGAAATATGTTTTATTTCCTCACACTTTATAGAGTTTAAATTTAATATCTAAATTTTTATTAATGATGTGAAAGTTTATTCTTATGTTTTTTAAAAACTAATTATTTATAATTTATAAAATCTGAATTTTCAAGAAGATAGAAAAAACCTATTATACTGAAAATGAAGTACATGGTTAGTGAAAAAAGGTTATTGGCTTGAGAAACTCTTCGCATAGTATTTCACATTTTTTCCAATTAAAAGATCATATGACAAACAAAAAAAAAACGTAATTCATATTGAAGATTCATAGTAAATCAAAGTTCCATAGAAATTGTTAATGAAGGCAAATTGTTAATGAAGGAAGGACCGTTGTAGGTGGCGTTAAGTGTTTTACGGCGGAAGTCAAGTTAGTTGAGTCATAATTGAATTATGATTCATGTATTGTTACGCTCTTAAATAGAAAGAGTTGCGTCTTGACTAATAACTATAGTTTTTGGCTTAGTAGTAAGCGTTCCATTCAATAATTAGTATTAGAGTCAAGGTCCCGAGTTCATTTGTTGAGAGGACATGCGTTAAATGCGACTCTTGTCAAAGCTAAAAAAAAAATTAATTTCATTTTGATTTTTCATTTTAAAATGAAACAAGCAACTAAAATATAGTTTTCATATTGATATCTCTAACACCCCCTTTCAAGATGGGCATGAAGCGTATGAAGGTCCAACTTGAAAGTAATTTGAGATTTTTTTTTTTGCTAATAATTGTTATCAACAAGAAAGAGATATACAAGAACAAATGAATCATTTTCTCCTAGATGAAGAAATAAAGGATGAGGATAACAAAACTCGTCATGAATGAAACGACAAAGAGAAGGTAATGGCAAAATGTGTTTTTAATCTGATACCATGTTACATATGTATAATCTATGAGAAGAAAAAATATGAACAAGAGGTGTTTGATGAAAATACAACTAAAATATAGTTTTCATATTGATCTATTGGAAACTTCTCCAATATATAGAGTACAATGTCCCAAAATAGAAGAAAAATAAAATAAAACCTAATATATCATCATAATACATGAATATTTTATAATAATACAAGAGAATCAAATATATCTTATCTCCATGAATATAATTAAAATAAAGAGGCATATGATATCTCTAACAATATTTATCAAGATTTACTAACAAAAGATCAACTGTCAAAAATAAATTTAAAAATTAATTGCGCTTCAATAAAAACTCTCAATATTGCATTTGTTTAAAAGAAAAACAAAAATTGCAGTTTTTCTTGTGGTCGTAAAGAACAACAATAAGCTTGTGTTTGTTTTGGGGCATGTACTGTACATGCAGAAGGAATAATACATATAGTGGTAGTTTGTTTCTGCGTATGTGTGTTGATTTGCAATGATGAAAATGTGGAAGATTTGCGATGAATGTTAGATTTTAACAATGGTTTTAAGTTTGGGTTAAATATGTTATTGATCCTTTAACTTTCAGTGAATTTTGGAATTAGTTCATTTTAAAACTTTAGACTAATTTAATACTTCATTTTTTGAAATACGTGGATTTAATCATTTTAATAAACTTTTGTTAAGTTTATTTGACAATTCAAACACATTTTATAATACAATCCTAAAATGCGTACGAAACATCAAATAAACCTAACAAAATTTGATTAAAAGAACTAAATCTACGTATTTCGAAAGATGTATGACTAAATTAGTCGAAAGCTTCGAAATGGACTAATTCCAAAATTCACTGAAAGTTAAGAGACCAAAAACGTATTTAACCCTTTAAGTTTTCACCCTTCATTTATTTTGCAATGTGAAAGTTCAAATTGTGTTGAAACATGTTAGTGGAAACGTATCTAAATAAGATTTGGTTTCATGGTTGTATGCATAATTTATTCAAATCACTATAATCCATATCGGAGGCAGAATAAAGACACAAACACATTCCCAATGAGATAAAATCGATTATGGACCAAAAAGTCAATTTTGTTGTATAATACATGAAGATTTTTTTAAAATTATAAACAACAACCTCAATTTCATTTTAATATAATTTTTATTATTTATGTTTAAATTTATATAATTTTTATCCTCAAAAGTGAAACGGTAATCATTTAATTTTATCTATTAAAACATTCTTTTAATATATCATATCCATCACATCATACCAAAATTTTCATTTTAAATTCACTCAAGTCATATTATCTGTCCTTTAATCCAACAAACACCACAATTTCCAAAAATCTCTTCAAATTCATTCACTCACTCTTCGTCAAATTCTCTCTCAAATCCAAACACACCCTAACACTGTGTTCTTCTGAGTGGATGTATTATTCACAAGAATGAGAAGCAATGATTAAGGAGTGAGTAATGTGTTCTTTTAGAAGTGATACAAAGTGATGGGAGAGGATAATTCGGGAGATTCACTGCAAATTCAATCTCACTATCCAGGGTGAGATTAGAGGTTAACACTGCCGAATTTACCAAATTACCCCTTCATTATTTAATTTTTGTTGCATGTGATTTAATGGTTAAAACCAAATACACATGGTTTCAGTTCACTTCTTTAATTTATGTTAACTGTAATAATAATTTATTATGGTTACAATAAAAAATTGTTACCTCTAAAATTAGTATTAAAAAGAAAAAAAAGTTTTTGTGTAAATAAATTATTTTCCACCTTATATATTAAATTTATTTTCATACAAATTATATTGTATTGTTAATTTTTTATAAATATTTTTTTATATTTTCAATCATTTAATAAAATTTATAAAAATAAATTTAAATCATTTATATATAATTTTGTATTACGTATAAAATAGAGACAGTTTGGTAATCTAATTTTTTTCTATTAAAATTTTTGTTTAATATGTCACATCAATCAATTCAATTACAAACTTTCACAAATTTTATTCTCTCATCCACCTTAAAATCATCTCTGAATCTTTTAAAAGAAAACATCATCATCAACTTCAATCTCTAATCCTTTATATATCTTCTTCTTTGTCTCTCCTTTTTATCATTCTTCTAAAAAAATACAGCCTAAAAAGTTAAAAAGAAAAATTCAATACATTTCAACTCTTAAGATAAATCAAATGTCCTATTTAATAAATAAGGCCGTTAAATATTATAATTGGAAAATCAAAAATTTATATCGGTATAATCATGTTGAAAGAATATGAAGTATAAGGATTGATATGTATATATATATTATATTGCTCTATAAATAGAAACATGTTAAAATTATGTTTTGAAATTTTTTCACATGACCTTAGAGTGATGTGTTTGATTATATTCTAATCAGATTTATTTTTTTGTTAAATATATTATTTTACGTGTTATCAAATTACTCGTTAATATTAATCAAGAAACATGATCATGTTAAAATATATAACTGAATATATAATATATAAAATTTTATTCGATGATTTTTGAAAGGTGGAGTTAGATGTCATCCGAGTCTCGTCAAAATTCAGAAAAGACTTCTGTTAATATCTTCTTTGAGTGCCTCTCAGCAACTTCTGAATCCCTTCAATCGAGTACTGAAATTCAACACATCCGACCTAAAGCCACCGCCTTTTGACTATCTTATTAAATATGTTACTTCAATTTCCCACACTACAGTGATTTTTTATCTACAACTATCTCTACTTTTTTTATATATTGAACCTCAGTTACATACACGCAACACAAGTAACACAATAAAAATTTTGATCATTAGTTTAATGGTGCCCCTGTATGACGTCATGGTCTGAGTGCTAATCAATCAGTAATACATTATCTTTAATTTTTTATTTCCTAAAATCCGTTAAAGAAACACATTCTTATCTTAATTTTAGTATTCCACCCCACTTTAAAAACCAGTCTTACAACTTTTCCTTTGTTCCACAATTTTTTCTCTACCTATTCTATCCATAAAAAGGTAAAGGAATATCGAAAACCCTGATTTAAAAAAACATGTGTCCTTATCATAAATAATTGTCCAGCTGCAAAAAAAACATGTTTAGAAAGAAATGTATGATTTAATGTATTATGGTACCATGTTGATAAGCTGAGAATAAGACGTTCAGAATTATTAATCAGTGATCTTAATCATTTCATCATCCCTGATGTGAAAGATAAGAAATTAGGATTCATTTATCTAGCAGCTTGCAGGGTAGATATAAGTGTCATCGCACATGTATAGCAAAAATTTTTTTAATAAAAGATAATAAATATCATTAAAAATCGATATAATTATTATTATATAAAAGTTGTCCAAAACATTAAAAAAAAAAGCATAAGATCTATAAGAAAATAATCTATCTCTTATTAATTATAATCTTATGATACGACATTTTGAATTTATATCACAGTTTCTCATGACGATGGGTAGTTTATTGTAAAACATAAAAAATAAAATATTAGCTGTAAAGTATAAGAATACAAAAGATACTAAAAAGTTAGCATATAAAAAGAATTACAAAAACTAATATCTACTATTATCACCTGTGGGAACAAAGGTACTCTTATCCGCATATTTATTTATAATGAAAAAAAAAATTTAATATTATAACAATTGTTATAATAATAAACTTTAATGTATTAAATTTATAAATTCATATAGAACTATAAAATAAAATATTTTTATTAACTTCTATAATATTATAATGAGTCAAATATGGTTTTGGTCCTTTAACTTTTAGTGAAATTTTGAATTAGTCTTTTTTTGAAATTTTGGACTAATTTAGTTCTTCATATTTAGTAATGCGTGAATTTAGTCATTTTAACCAAATTTTGTTAAGTTTATTTAACATTTCAAATGCATTCCTAATTGTATTTGAGTTGTTTGCACCGTTCGACACATTTTTACTTCAATGTTATCTCAAATAATATTATGAAACGCGTTTAAAACGTCAAATCAACTTATAGAAATTTGTTTAAAATAACTAAATTCACACATTTCTAAAGTTGAGAAACTACATTGGATCAAAGTTTCAAATAAGGACTAATTCTAATTTTCACTGAAAGTTATGGGACCAAAAACATATTTAACCCTTACACTTTGTGGTCTTGTGTTGTTTTCCTTTTGTGCAATGATCACTATTTTGGTGGGAGCAGATGAAGTTGCAGATTTAGAGACACATCTAAAAGATGAGGAGCTATCAGATAAAGATTTTCGAGAAGCTTTAATAGTAGTTAGTTTTGTATAGAACTTGTTGGTTTAGTTGATTTGTATATATTTTTGTAGTGTTTTATTTGATAAGACTGTATTAATATATTTTATACACTAAATTATCTATTTTGAATATTATATTGAACGTTATATTTTATTAATTTTAATGTTGCATTATTTATTATACATTCTTTTCTCCAAGTATATAAAATTACAAAAGGAGTTGTCTTAAGAAAGATAAGATAAAAAGAGAAAAAAATTTAAAGTTATCACATACGGAGAAAATATATTATTATGAATTATTTTCTTTACAAAAAATGTCAAAATAAAAAAAGTATTGTTAAAAAATTAGTAAATTTATTGAAAATAATAAATTATTATATATTAATAAAAGTATTGTTTTTTGTAAGTCAAATCTAATTTTTTAAATTTAAATTCAAGAATATGTGAAGAACCGGATTCTAATTGAATAATGCAATGGCTCTGATAAATTGGACCTTTCCACACAACACCCAATTATTCTAGGACCAATAACTGCGCTTCCTAACATAGTACAAATTCAGGTTAGTTGACAACAAGACAAAATAATTCAATATGCACAGGTAACTTAAATGATAGCTTCACGTCTACCACAAAATAAAATTATCCAATTCACAAGCTATTTTAGTAATGTAATGATATATATTATTATTTTAAATTAAAAATAAGAAAGTCTATTAAAATATTAACATCAGAAGTTTTTTTGATAAATATTCGCTAATAAATATTAATATTTTTTGTTTTTAATATAATAATAAAATAATTATAATTTATTATAAAACCTTATGATTAAAGGAAGTAAAAAGACGTTTGATTTTCAGTATTGTTGGCAACCGTGTTTACTGGAAAAAAATTAACATTAATATACTTTTTGAAAATATTTTACCTTTTAATATTTTTAATAAACACATATAACAATTAATAAAGACTAAATACATGTTCAATTATATTATCAATAGAGTTCAACCATAAATACAACTAACAAAATTAAAGTATTATATTAAAAGTGTTTTTACGGTACTAACTATAAAATATGTAATTACTTTTTGTATTAAACCAACCATTTAGTCTAGATCTTTCCATTAATTATTAAGATATCATTCTTAAATATTTTCCTAACATATATATATATATATATATATATATATATATATATATATATATATATATATATATATATATATATATATAACATACTTTTCACTGTTTTTTTAGAAAATAAAAGAGTAACTAAGTATTGGTTATTGTTTATTCTTTTAAACTGATAATTATTGGAGTTTATTTACTGCCTTTTTTTTCGTCCAGATATATACTCCTTCTTTGGTTTTAAAGATTTAAAACAATTTGAAAGAAACATAACCTGGAGACCCACTTTATTAACACAACTTTATCAAGTTGAAGGATTTAAATGGATTATTTACAACCACTAATTATATAACTTTTTCAAAAAAATAAAATAAAATAAAAGTTTTATAGATAAGTAATATCTTCAGTAAATATGCTTATGCATATTTGAATTAATATAGTTTTTTTTTCATTGTCTTTTAATTTGAGTCGCTATTTATTCAATAATTTTAATTATATATTAGTAGTAATAACAGATTGCTTAATATTAAAAGAAATTACAATATATTTCAATATATTGCTATAGAGAATTTGTTTCTAAACTTACATTTTGAAAATAAAAGGCCAGCAAAAAACTAAGGAATTAAAAATACACTTTTATCTATATAAATTATATTCTTTTCCATATTTTTAAATAGTTTTTTCACCTAAATTAAAGAACTCGTTTATTTTTTCTATTATTATTACTATTTAAATTAAATCATCCATTATACTATTTTCAGTTTTCTTTCTGTCATGTATATTTATATTTCATTACATTTTATACTTATTACCATAACTAATTTTGTTTCTTTATATTGATTAAATAAAAAACTTAAAAAAATATCTTTCTGACGAATTGATGCAGTCATGTAAAACTGCGCGTGATATTAATTCCGCGTGCAAAAGGATTATAATGTGCAACTTCAAGTTTTCAACTCGGAAACATGTACCATACACCAATATATCTGATATGATGTGTCTATAAATTTTCCATTCCAACCACCACCCTGCAACACCACAATTTCCCACACCCTCTTCCATCACCAAGGATTGCATTTTCTGCTATTTTTTCTCTCCTCACCACTTAACAAAGACATTTCTTTCCACTTTCCACATTTTACCACTCAACCATGTCTTCCTTTGTTCTTGGGACTACTTTTCTTCCTCTCTTACATTCTCAAGATAAGCACTGCGGCTCCCCAAGTATTTCAAACATCACCACCAAAATCTCACTCACCATTCCACAAAGGGTATGGTTAACAATTATAGCATCATTCCATTTCAAAAGGCAAATTACTTGTGGAATCTAGGGTGGTAACACTAATTGCTATCTCATTCTCATTTTCAGATGAACCAAGTGAGAGCTGCTGGAGGAGACAATGTTTGTGAGGAGGTGGTGAAGAAAAACTACGAACCAAATCAACAGTTACGGAGATCTCTGAATTTCTCGGGAGAGAAGCCATCAACGCCAGTACTGGACACCGTTAATTATCCAATCCACATGAAAAATCTATCCATTCAGGTACCTACACAGTTATATGAAAATGGTTTATTGCAATGTCATCCAATGCTTAAATAATGAAACTATGTGCTCTAGCACGCATAGTTTAATATCGTTTCGATTTCTCTTGATATTTGTAATTGAGTACAATAATTGTAGCATTATTGTATGATAATCAGGAACTTGAAGAGCTGGCTGATGAACTCCGGGAAGAGATTGTTTACACACTGTCGAAGACCGGAGGGCATTTAAGTTCAAGCTTAGGTGTGGCAGAGTTAACAGTGGCACTTCATCATGTATTCAACACTCCCCAAGACAAGATCATTTGGGACGTTGGTCATCAGGTGGGTACCCAAAAGTACTAAATATAAGAATCTGGAGGACCATTAAATAATTGTTATTTATGATATATCATAGTTTTCATGTGTCTAACCAGTGACCAATTTGGATGATTGGCAGACCTATGCTCATAAGATTTTAACGGGAAGAAGATCCAAAATGCACACAATTAGACAGACTGGTGGGCTTGCAGGATTTCCCAAGAGGGATGAGAGTGTCCATGATGCCTTTGGTGTTGGTCATAGTTCCACTAGCATTTCAGCTGGCTTAGGTAACAAACAATATGTAACACTTTTCTTCGGCATAATTGACTATTAAGACACTTATTAGGTCGTGCGTGTATAATTTTAAATATGTGTTACAAGATCTACAATTTATTTAAACATGAGTAATCATAAGAAATATTCTGCGAAAGCGATGTCACGCAAGAATTATTGCCTGCGTATGAGTGCGACATCCATGAAGTTGATGTGTATTGTCTTTATTATAGTAGGCCATATTTATTTGTGGCCACTAAAAGTGATGAACTTTTCATTTTTTTTTAATGATGAATTTTCACGTGAGTTTCAGGGATGGCAGTGGCTAGAGACTTGAATGGAAGGGATAACCATGTGATTTCAGTGATTGGTGACGGAGCCATGACAGGAGGACAAGCTTACGAGGCAATGAACAATGCTGGCTTTCTTGATACCAATCTTATTATAATCTTAAATGAAAACGAACAAGTTTCCCTTCCCACTGCCACCGTTGATGGCCCAGCTCCACCAGTTGGAGCTCTTAGTAAGGCTCTCGCGAGGCTACACACCAGTTCTAAGTTCCATCAACTACGTGAAGTCGCAAAGGTATTGAACTATCAAACATGTTTTAACCACGGACGATAATAATTATGTTAAAAAATTATTGTAAGCAAGATAAAAATCAGGCATAAAATTATACTTGTACTGGGACTGATATTTAGTGAGAATTGAACAGAGCACGAAGCAAATTGAAAGCGAAGCACGTGAATTTGCATCTCAATTGGATACCTATGTTAGAGGGATGGTAGGTGGAGCTAGTGCTTGTTTATTTGAAGAGCTTGGGCTCTTCTACATTGGTCCAGTAGATGGGCATGACATGGAAGACCTTGTACACATCCTTAAAAGTGTGAAGGGCATGCCAACACTTGGACCTGTTCTCATTCATGTAATCACCGAGAAAGGAAAAGGTTATCATCCAGCTGAAGTTGCTGCTGACAAGATGCACGGTAATTAAGTGACTAAGTATCTATATTCTATCCTTTCGCAATGAAGAACTAATTGTACTTCATTGCGTCGTCCATAGCTTTTACACGATGTAATTGGCGTGATGTGTTTTACTATTTATTTCTGTAGGTGTTGTGAAATTTGAT
>Ga0209589_1013264_pt1 | contig 10823 bp, 7 predicted proteins | sample CowpeawhiteBW_FD_187525 | JGI IMG/M metagenome (GOLD analysis project Ga0209589, IMG submission 187525) | Root nodule microbial communities of legume samples collected from California USA - Cow pea white BW (SPAdes) (version 2) | ecosystem: Host-associated > Plants > Roots > Nodule | place: USA...
ATCGGAAGTTCTTAGCAGCATAGATATTTCTTTTCTCCTCCTACATCATACCATAAAAGTTAGAGCAACCCCTTAGTAAAGATGGTGGTCACAGAAAGTAAGCTTCCATGAAACACAACCCACACTATGAAAATAAAAAATAATAACAAAGATATTAAAAAGTTTGTTTTAATCAACATTTTAGTTTTAACAATTGTGAGTTTAATTCAATCTCATTCTTTAATTTCTTTTCTTTAATTTAGTTTCTATTTTGTTATTAAGTGTTGTTTGTTATGTTAAACTGGTATTATTATAAGTTTTGACAATTTTTATGAATTGTTTTTTAATTTCTTTTCTCTTCGTCTTTCTAATGAAGGATTGACAACTCAAGGATCCATGGAGACTCTCCCAAGGAGAATTACTAGAAGCATGACTAAAGGGGAGGATCCTTCTTCTATGTCTCTTTTGTTATTTTCCATCTTAATTTTATGATATCCCTAAGTTGACTTAGTTGACTTAATTTTGGTTGACTTGTTGACCTTTGACTAGGGTTGACTCATTGACCAAAATTAATTAAATTCAAGCCAACATGCTAATCCTTGCTTAAGTTATTTTGTAGGTTAATTTTGTAGAGGAAAGCATGAGAGGTGGCACATGATGATCGGAGGGCATGAATGATGTGGAAGAGAGTAAAGCAAAAGCAAAAAGCATAAAGCAAAAGTAGACATTGTACCTTTTGTCTCTTTTGTTCTTTATGCTCCTTTGCTTGATTTGGAGGCTACTTTTGTCCCTTTCTCCACCCATGGCCAATAATCAACATGGGAAGACATACCACCAACTCATTTTGTGCCAAGCTTGAAGATACTTCTAGAATGATAGTTTCTCTTGCTTTTCTAGTTAGCCCTTTACAACTTTTGTATTTTACTTAGAGGCCCCTAAGACTATCTATTTAAGGGGAGCTCTACCAAGTGTAAAAGGGTTGAACATTTTGAATCAAAACACTCTTGTTTCAACCACCATATCCGTGAGCTAGCCCTCCTTCTAAGGAATGGAAGAACTCTTACCTTATCTTTCTTATGCAAGTGGCGACAACATATCATTCATCTCTAGAGCTTGGTTTGGCTTTGCCCCTCTAAGAGTTGTGTGCTCCACTTCCATAACCATTACTCTCTTCTCTTCCATTTTTATTTGATCTTCTTACTTTCATTGCAATTTCGTTTTGGTTTCCATTCTTGTTTTCGTTTTTAAAACTACAATCCATCTCCTTCTTCTATTGAACTCTTGGAAATGAACCTTCACATCTAGATAGCTTGCTATCTTAATGTTCAGTGGGGATTTCCTTGAGTTTTCTTAAGTAACTCTGCACCATATTCCATAATCTTAAAAGGAAACAAGATAATCCTTCATCATTTGGTATCTAAAGCTTTGGTTGTCTTGAATATGGTTTTTGTTCAAATTCTAACCAATGATGTTTGTGTTTCTTTGTGCTTGGTGGACTCTCGACCTTTTGGTGTTAAAGTATCTAAAAACTTCATCTCTGGATGAATGTTGCTTGGTGAAGTGAAAACATGATTTTTGGTGTTTATTTGACTCCTTGGCCGAGAGCTATGTTGATGTTACCATGCCAAAATTTTCTTCACATGTCTTTCTTCTTTTAGCCTTTTGGTTTGAGTCATATCTCACATGTTAACTTGAAGTTTTCTTGTTTTTGTTTTCGAAGTATTTGAATCTTGCATTCGCTATATGTCTTGTTTGATGTATGCTCAACGAAATTGATTTTGGCCTAAAACTTGAGGAACTAAGTGTCGAAGCCACCTAAAACTCTTTCTCAGCATTTTATGAAACTAGTTGTGAAAAGAAGAAAATTTTGCACCAAATATTGCCTAAAAACCGAGAGCAACCTTGCTCCTTGGTGAACTAAAAGTGTGTTTTTCACTAAGTGTTATGCTACTAGTTTTTCATGATTGAGAATTGGGTGATATTGGCAAATTAGTTCCATACCTTAACTCGGTTATGATCTTTCTTGGTGTGTGCATGATTTAAGACTAGCGAATGCATGTTCAAGTTTTTCCATATCATCTTTGTAATATGCTTTTCTTAAGTTAGTCATGATAAAAGTTTTGTCTTAAAATTTCTCCTTAGAGTTTAGCATTTCTTGTTTTTGTGCTTTTCTTGCTTGTCTTTAGGTACTCTTTGTTTTGTCATAGTAAGTTTGTCTTCTTGAAATTCTTGAGTGTTTGAGTTGAGTCACTTGTTATGCAAGAAAAGGATTTTGAACAAAGTGTTTTCTTCACTCCTTGGAGGAGGTTTGAGTGTAGCCTTGCTTTGCCTTATTTGGGAGTGTGATCTAAACACTTGGGTGGTTTTGAATCAAGAATTTTGGTCTCGGGTTTTGGCCAATTTTTACCACTAACTTGTGATTGTTGTCTCGATTTTGAGCTCTTTGTGTAGGAAAGATGAACTTGGATCCAATAGTGGAGGAAGAAGAAGAGGAAGAGTCGATTTCACCTTACTCCCCTCCCATGGTGACACTGGTGACAGAACAAGATGACCATACCACACTTGCTAACATCCTAAGGGAGATGGAGATTAGTAGGAGAGAAACTTTTGACCAACTAAGGGCAGATAGGAGACAAAGTGAGATGATGCTTCAAGAACACATCCAAAGGCTTGAGAATAGAGAAGAAGAAAGGAGGAGAATGAGGTCTTCTTCCGAGAGCTCCATTGGTATGTGAAAAGAGAAGAAGGAGGCATGATTTTGAGGGAGAAAGAAGGTGCAACAACCCTCCTCAAAGATAACCACCTCCAATTCAGATTCCCAAGTTCAAAGGAGAGCATGACCCCAAAAGCTACCTTGAATGGGAGTAAAAAGTGGACCAAATTTTCAATATTCATTTAGTTACTGACCAAGAACAAGTAGATTTAGTTGTGTTAGAATTTGAGGACTATGTCATGACTTGGTGGCATCAATTGTGTATGGACAATATTAACCAAGAGTCACTCACGACCTCTTGGAGGGACATTAAACATTTAATGCGCGCTAGATTTGTTCCTTCCTACCATAGGAGGGAGACTCTTTTGAAGCTCCAAAGGCTTCAACAAGGGTCCATGTGTGTGGATGAATATTACAACCTCATGAAGTCCATGCTTCTTAAAGTAGGACTCCAATTTAAAAGTGAAGAAGAAAAGGTAGCTAGATTTGTGAGTGGTCTAAAGAGAGAAATCCATGATATAGGGAGTTGTATGAGTATTCCACACTTGATAAAATTTTGCACTTGGCCCTCAAAGTTGAAAGTCAATAGAAAAATAAACAAGAGGCTAAGGGGAATACTTCATATAATGAATACTACTCAAAACCTTGGAAGGGTAAGGAAAATAAAGATGGAAAATTACCCTCCAAGTCTCTCCAAGAACTCTCCATGACCACACAAACTCTTCTCAAGGGTCAAGAACAAGTTTCATCTAATGTTTTAAGTGTTGGGTTATGATCACATTGCACCAAATTACCCAACAAAAAGGAGCAGGATCTTGAACCCTAAAAGAGAGGTTGAAATTGAACACTCTTCCCCTTCTCCCCCTAAAAGCTCTTCCTCACACACTTCTTCCCCCTCTTCAAATGAGGTTAAAATCAAACCCAATGAAGGAGGATTGTTGGTGGTTAGGTGCATGCTTGGCCAAGTGCAAAAAGATTTAGAATCTCAAAGAGAAAATACTTTTCACTCAAGGTGTCTAATCAACAACAAGCTTTGTTCCCTCATAATTGATAGTGGAAGTTGTGTCAATGTGGCTAGCACAAGGGTTGTGGACAAGCTTGGCTTGAAAACATTCCTCATGCCAAGTCTTGAAAGAACACTTTTATTGGCCCCACATAAGGAAGCATGTAGACAAGCATTGCAGGAGTTGCATAGCATGCATGAAAGCCAAATCTAAAGTCTAACCTCATGGTCTTTACACTCCCTTGCCCATTCATTTTATGCCTTGGGTTGATATTTCAATGGATTTTGTCTTAGGGCTCCCAAGGACAAAGAAGGGTAGGGATTCAATCTTTGTGGTGGTGGATATTGCCCATTTTATTCCTTGCCACAAGGTTGATGATGCAACCTATATTGCAAATCTCTTCTTCAAGGAAGTAGTAAGGCTTCATGGCATCCCTAGAACCATTGTTAGTGATAGGGACACAAAGTTCTTAAGCCACTTTTGGAGGACACTATAGGGAAAACTTGGAACCAAACTTCTCTTTTCTACAACTTGTCATCCCCAAATTGATGGTCGAATCGAGGTGGTCAAATGTTAAGATGCATGATAGTTCATAACATTAGGGAGTGGGAGGAACCACTTCCTCATATAGAGTTTGCATACAATAGGACTTTGTGTCAAATGTTAAGATGCATGATAGTTCATAACATTAGGGAGTGGGAGGAACCTCTTCCTCATATAGAGTTTGCATACAATAGGGTGGTGCATTCCACTACCTCTCACTCTCCTTTTAAGATTGTTTATGGGTTCAACCCCTTGACCCCTCTAGATCTTCTTCCCCTCCCCATCCATGAGGCATGGACTATCTAAGATGGCCACACCAAAGCAAAAATGATCCAAGACTTGCATGTGCAAGTCAAGGAAACAATTGCAAAAAAGGTGAAGAAACACCAAAAGGTGGGAAACAAAGGGAGGAAGGAAGTAGTCTTCAAGGAAGGAGATTGGGTTTGACTTCATTTGAAAAAGGAAAGATTTCCTAATTAAAGAAAATCCAAGCTTCTTCCTAGAGGAGATGGTCCCTTTCAAGTCTTTAGGAGAATCAACAACAATGCTTATGAGTTAGAATTATCTTCTAGTTACAACATAAGTAACTCATTCAATGTTTGTGACCTTTCTCCTTTTGACATAGGGTATAAGAATTCGTGGTCAAATACTCTCCAAGAAGGGGCGGATGATGAAGGATTGACCACTCAAGGAACCATGGAGACTCCCCCAAGGAGAATTACTAGAAGCATGACTAAAGGGGAAGATCCTTCTTCTATGTCTCTTTCTTTAATTTACATCTTAATTTTATGATTTCCCTAAGTTGACTTAGTTGACTTAATTTTGGTTGACTTGTTGACCTTTGACTAGGGTTGACTCATTGACCAAAATTAATTAAACTCAAGCCAAAATGTTAATTCTTGTTTAAGTTGTTTTGTATGTTAATTTTGTGGAGGAAAGCATGAGAAGTGGTGCATGATGATTGGAGGGCATGGATGATGTGGAAGAGAGAGTAAAGCAAAAGCAAAAAGCATAAAGAAAAAGTAGACATTGTACCTTTTGTCTCTTTTGTTCTTTATGCTCCTTTGCTTGATTTGGAGGCTACTTTTGTCCATTTCTCCACCTATGGCTGAGAATCCACATGGGGAGACACACCACCAACTCATTTTGTGCCAAGCTTGAAGATACTTCTAGACTTAAGGTTTCTCTTGCTTTTCTAGTTAGCCCTTTACAACTTTTGTATTTTGCTTAGAGTGCCCTAAGACTATCTATTTAAGGGGAGCTCTACCAAGTGTAAAAGGGTTGGAACTTTTTGAATCAAAACACTTTTGTTTCAACCCCCATATCTGTGAGCTAGCCCTTCTTCTAAGGAGTGGAAGAACTCTTGCCTTATCTTGCTTATGCAAGTGGTGGCACCATATCACTTATCTCTAGAGCTTGGTTTGGCTTGGCCCCCTCTAAGAGTGGCGAGCTCCACTTCCATAACCATTACTCTCTTCTATTCCATTTTAATTTCTTCTTCTTACTTTCATTGCAATTTCGTTTTGGTTTCCATTCTTGTTTTCATTTTTAAAATTACAATCTATCTTATTCTTCTATTGAACTCTTGGAAAAGAACCTTCACATCTAGATAGCTTGCTATCTTAATGTTCAACGGGAATTTCCTTGAGTTTTCTTAAATAACTTTTCACCATATTCCATAATCTTAAAAGGAAACAAGATAATCCTTCATCGCTTTCTAATTTCTTTTTGGGAATATTTTTTTATACTTGAGCCTGAAAAATTAGTAAGATGCTAATTAACTTGTTATAGGAGATCTTGTTGAGCATTACCAAATTGATTGTCAATGACGACAACTTGTTTCTTTGCTCTCAATTTGCATATTAAAGAGTTGTTGTTTATTGGCCAATTTGGTGTACACATAAAAGTAGGTTGCAATATTCTATTATGATCCTTGCAAGAAAAAATGTACAAGCATATTTTTTATAAGTTTTATATTTTTAAAAACTTTGAAGGAACTCTCACAAGCTTAACTTGGTCAACTTAGCTAAGGAACAGGTTGAAGAAAGGGATTTTGTAAATGATAACAATGTAATTATAAGTAGTGAGTGATTGAGTGGTTCAATTGTTTTAGAATATGGTATAAGGAAAATATCGCTTGTATTTTAAAGACTTGTGATATGTGTGGTCACTATATCTTTACAGTTTTTTGTAGCTATGATCTTTGATCATGAAATTTATTAGTGTAGCTTTGGAAAAAATAAGGTAATAGAATTGTTATAATTATGATCCTGATTTGGTTGATTCATCTGCCACACAACACAGATATCTGAAATATATTTAAATAAATAAAAGAAAATTGAGCGAGTATTTAAGAAGCAAAGAGTAAAAGAGTGAGTGAGAGAAAAAAGAGAAGATGGGAAGGAAGAAAGGAAAACTAAGAACTACGTATAGATTGAAAGTCCTAAAATAACACATTGTACTACTCATTAGAATAAAAATGAAACATACTCTGGTACAACAATGCAATAATAAGCACTAGTAACAACACATGTTTTGAAACGCTGGTGTTAACGGGGGTTTTGAAACCCCATGTATTAACGAGGGTTTCTAAAACCCCAACCAGTGCTTGAGGTTTAAAACTGTAGGTAGTTATGGGCTTTGAAACCCTAGGTAGTACCAAGGGTTTTTCTAAACCCCCAGTAAGTTGTGCGAGTTCCAAGGGTTGCTAGAAACTTCCGGTAATCTGTTAGCCACACTGGTTGTTCCAGGAGAATTCCAAATCCCTGGTAAAGCCATTAGTGAGGGTTAAAACTTTCAGAAATGCCAAAAATAATCCCTACTAAAAATCATTATTTTTGTAATGACCAGGGATGAATAAATGCAACAATTGGAGGAGCAAAAGTTAAACAATCATGACAAGTACAACATGTTCAGCTACATCAAGGACAAAAATGCAACAACTAGTTTTTGATATAAATATGACTGCTCTACATTGCATTAAATGTAATATATGACTACTCTGTTTTGGTTATTTATATACATAGGTAGTTTATAAGTATTAAGACTATATAGTACTCTTCTGGAAGGGTATGATTTGTGGAAAGGTACAATGGGATCTCCATTAAAAATGTTATGAACCTATTTTTAGGTGCTTAATGTATGTATATTTTGTGTGCATGGGTTAGAACATACATAATGTTGTACTAAATATATTATATATTCATTGCTTATATAAAATAATATATGTTTCATACGAATATATAAAAAATGTCAAAATGTCAAGGCAATTTTTCCACGTCAAAAAAGAAAGAAATTCTAGTATGTTTTAGTTATTTGAAAATGATTATATTTAGTTTTTAAAAATTTAAGGACGAAAATATATGAAAGTTTAGACAATAAGAATTAATTTCAATTTTGCGTTCAATTTTAGAAACTAAAAATATATTTAATCTTAAAAATAATATCAGTTATATTTATAAAACTAAATATAAATATTGTTTTATAATTTTATTCTAGACAAAAAGACAATTTTTGTTCATCTTGGAGGTAATATTTTATTATAAATAGTTATTTTAATTTTAAAAATAGATAAATTAAAAAAATGGTTAAATTTTTAAAAAGTCACTTAAAGGTTAAGATTGGTAAACTATTACTTATTAAAGGATAAACTTGAAAAAAAATTGGCTATTTAACATAATAGTATAAAATATAGACTAGAAAAAATACATGTGATAATGTGTTACGTTAAAAAATAATAAAGTTATTATTATTACAATTATAACGCTGAAAAATAATAAAGTTATTATTACTATAATTATAAAAGTAAATGTAAATAATTTTTGCACGTAGATAGTTATTTTAGTTTAAAACAATGGTTAAATTTTAAAAATTATTAAATAAAAATTTATTAAATTTGAAAAACTGTTCATTAAATGGTAAAATCCGCAAAATAACTAGTTTAATTTAAAATCCAGTTTAAAATATAAAAATAGAAAAAAGAAATGTGCACACTAAAAAGTGGAATCTTTATATAATAACATAAATTATTATAGCGGTATCTAGTAAAAAACTTTCCCTTCATGTGTGTGATGCCCTCGTAAGATAATTCTTTAAAAATGAATGTGCGAAATTATAATTAAATTATGTTTTTGTTTGAATTAAATATAAAGTGCTTATTTGAAATATTTAATTGAGTCTTTTATTAAATAGGTTTAAATACTCATTTGGTCTTTATTTTTTTCAAGTTTATTTAATTTTATCACTATTTTTGTTTTTCAATCAATTTAATCCTAGTTTTCATCAATTTTATTTAATTTGGTCATTTTTGCTATCGATGTTTAAATACTTAACAACATAGTGGACAAGTTGGCAGTATGACTTGGACAGTTTATGGTGATGTGGCTCGTTATTGTTTTTATCCCTTATAATGTTTAATAATTTTTTAAAACAAAATTGGGGATAAATACTGATTTAAGGTTTGAACAAATGGAATTTATGGCCATAAAGAAGATATTCTGCAAACTCCACTTCCTAAGTTCGTGTTCGTGCTTGGTTAGGTATTTCTTATGACCATTCTTCTTCGTCTTGTTGTAAACATTGGGGGCAGCCAAGTTGTACTACCTGTCATGGTCGTCATTCAAGGGGTATGAGTTTTATCCCATTTGCAATTATAGAGATATGGCAGTCCTGAGAATAACAAGAACTTCAAAAAATATTGGTAGATAATTTTGGAGTTGTACCAACTAAAAGGTTACATTCATAACATGAATTATTGTCGTGGATTATACAATTATTTTTTCTAGTTTTGGCTTTGCTATACATTTATAACACAAATTTTGGCTTTATTATTTTTGTGTTGAATAACAAAATGGTTCTTGTGATATGGTGTGGTGTAACTACTTCAAGTGGTGTGTTGAAAAATTATTTGATGAAAAGGATGTTGTTATAGGTAGACAAAGAAGGAAGATATCTATGCTTGAGAATCTAGTGCGGGTTTCCAAGAAAAGGATCATTTTTTTACTAGGATTGGTTTTTGTTATTGGTGAAATGAATTGATGTGTTTAGGTTGGGATGTTTTTTTTTGTTGTTGTTAAAGTTGTTTTTAAGGTTGTATCATTGTGCTAATGTTAAGAAATGATTCAATAAATGAAGTTATGAATGTTTATGTTTCATTCAAAAATGGAAATGTGCCTTACTGCAAACACCTTTTCTCCTGACCAGCTGTGAAAGTGGCAAATGTTAGAAATAAGTGTGAAAACCTTTCCAAACAAATTTAAATATGTGTGAAAAAAATTAATATGTACGTACCTCGATATTCATTTTTTTGTTAAACCTAATTCCCTTTCAAGTTTGTTTTTAATCTTGTGGCAGATTGAACCTTATAAAGAGTTTACCTTCAATCTGTTGGTGGTCCATCTTTTCATCAAATAAAGTCTAATATTCTCTAGCATTGTTATAATTGGTTTACTCCTTGCATCAATAAGCACACTATTGAATGCTTCACTCATGTTATTGACAAGTGTGTTACAGATGGCTTGATTTGTAAACTTAGATTTGGACCAAAACCTATTTCAATAATAAAGAAGGTTAATGGCATAATAATGAACAACAACTTTGTCATAGTATATTGATGTAGGTCATGTTAAGGGTGAAAGCCAAACCTTGGGGAAATGAGTATCAAGTATTTGTAAACCTCCACATTCTCTTCTTATATATTACTCATTTCTCTTTCCTAACCTTGAGGGTGTGTGTTTGTAGTAACCCTTCACATTAGACTATTCAATTTTTTTTCCTGTAATTTCTTTTTTTTGAAAATTGGAATATAAATGGTGCATACAAAATCCTTATTCTACCCTAGGTAAATGTTCCTGGACAGCAGACATATGGATTAAAGAATACAAACATATAAGTCCACAAACAAACATGAAAAATTACATAATTATTAAAAAATACATTTTGCTAGTCTGACATAAATTTGATGGTGATGTGAACCCCATTTACACAAGGGTTGACTTAGGATCCTTAGAGTTAGAACCTGTAGGAAACTTGGAAACTTAGTGAAAAGGTGGATTAGAAAGATGTTGAGATTCCAATTTGAACAATATATTGGAAATGTAACATCCAAAAGCAAAATAAAAATAAAAATAAAATAAAATTCAATGCAATAATTCTATTAAACAATGTATTATATTATAAATATTTTTTTAAAATTATTATTATTAGAAATAATAATGTATCTAATATCATAAATTGTGAATGCATAACCCTTATAAATATATAGGAAATCAAAACTAATTAACTAATAACAATATAATAATACTATAAAATTATATATAAGCTTAACAATATATACATATATGTGTACATAACAAAATATATAAAAGAATGCAAGTAGGAACGAAATCAAAACTAATTAACTAATAACAATATAATAATACTATAAAATTATATATAAGCTTAACAATATATACATATATGTATACAGAACAAAATATGTAAACGAATGCAAGTAGGAACGAATAAAGAAAAACACTTAAAATGATTGGACTACTATTCAAATATATATATATATATATATATATATATATATATAAATAAGAAAA
>Ga0209589_1013268_pt1 | contig 10820 bp, 6 predicted proteins | sample CowpeawhiteBW_FD_187525 | JGI IMG/M metagenome (GOLD analysis project Ga0209589, IMG submission 187525) | Root nodule microbial communities of legume samples collected from California USA - Cow pea white BW (SPAdes) (version 2) | ecosystem: Host-associated > Plants > Roots > Nodule | place: USA...
GCACAAGAACTCTGAATCTTAAAAAGGTAGTTTGAAGTTTGGAAACTGAGTTCTATTTAAAGAGGTTTTCGCAGGCTGAGTTAGAAATGAAGAGTTTAGCTGAAACTGCCAAGGATAATCGATTACCAAAAATGGTAATCGATTATTTCAAGTCGTTTTTCAAGAGCCAAGTTATAACTGACAGTGATAATCGATTACCATTCGTGGTAATCGATTATCTTAAGTAGGTTTTGAAAAATAGAATTTTTTGAATTGGTAATTCATTATTATAAGTTGGTAATCGATTACCATACTGATTTTTGCAAAAAATGAGTTTCTCTCATAGGAGTTGCGAGCTGGCTGTTGTTCTAACAATTTTGCACCTAACTAGAAAAAGTTTAAGTCTATTACAATAAGAATCTTTAAACATAAACTATATTATCTTCAATATCTTCAAGTGTTTTCTTCAGCATCTTTATCGTCATCAAAATCTTTTAATCAATCTTTGTCAGCACACCCTTTGCATTGCATAAAATATTCATCTGTGTCTGAATTGTTTGAATTTGCATCCATTGGTGCTGACTGTGATTCATATTATGATTCTAATTCTAATTTCGATGTTGATTCTGAGTTTGACTCTCTAGGTGTTGTACCATATGGTTTTGATGTTACATGATCAGAATGCACTAACCATGTTGTAGGAAGTACATATGCATTTTATTGTTATGCTGAGGTACAGGTTGTGGAATCCATTTTTCCCACCCCTCTGGTTCCCGATATTCAGCCAGCACCCAGCACTCCCGAGTTAAAACCCCTACTAGACAACCTCAAGTATGTATATTTGGAGGATGAACAAAGATTGCTTATGATCATCTCTACCTCCCTAAGTACTGAGCAAGAGCAAAGGTTGTTGGAAGTGCTCAAGAAAGCCATTAGGTGGACATTGGATGACATTGCTAGAATTATCTCATCCACGTGCATGCATAGGATTTTATTAGAGGATGGAGCAAAACCAGTCAGACAACAACAAAGGTGACTAAACCCTATCATTCTAGAGGTTGTGCAGAAGGAGGTGACCAAGTATGTACAAGCCAGGATCATCTATCCTATTTCAGACATTCAGTAGGTTAGTCAAGAAGGAAAAAGAGTTGATTCCAACCAGGGTGCAAAATATTGGAGAGTTTGCATAGACTACAAAAGGCTAAATCAAGAAACCAGGAAAGACCACTTCCCCTTGCCTTTTATTGATCAGATGCTTAAGTGCTTGACAGGTAAATCCCACTACTGCTTTCTTGATGGTTTTCTTGGTTACTTTCAAATCCAAATTGCACGCGAGGATCAAGAGAAACCACATTCACCCGCCCCTTTGGCAGTTTTGCCTATAGGAGGATGCCTTTTGGCCTATGCAATGCCCCTAGCACATTCCAACGGTGCATGCTAAGCATTTTCAATGATTTTCTTGAAAACTGCATAGAGATGTTTATGGATGATTTTACTATTTATAGATCCTCTTTTGATGCATGTTTAAATAGTCTAGACAAAGTTTTGAATATGTGCATCCAATCTAGCCTTGTTCTCAATTTTGAGAAATGTCATTTCATGGTAGAACAGGGCATAGTCTTTGGGCACATCATTTCGAGTAAGGGCATTGAAGTTGACCTGTCAAGATTTTAGCATGCACTTTATTTGGATTCCAGCATGAAGGCCATATAGGGTTTTACAAGCACTTTATTTGGATTCCAGCATGAAGGCCCTTCCACTTTTCAAGTTGTTGCAAAAGGATGTTGACTTCATCTTTGATGAAGGATGCAAAGAGTCTTTCGATTGCCTCAAGAAGGCCCTGACCACCACTCCGATCAGGCGCCCAATTGGACGACCCCATTCAAGCTGATGTGCGATGCATCTAATTATGCATTGGGGGCTGTTCTGGCTCAAAAGATTGACAAGCAGCCGAGGGTAATCTACTACGCCTCTAGGACATTTCGGATGTTGCCCAAGCAAACTACACCACAATAGAGAAGGAGCTTCATGCAGTTGTTTTTGCACTTGAAAAGTTTAGATCTTATCTGCTTGGTTCTCCTGTTGCTGTGTTTACTGACCATGTAGCTCTAAAGTACCTGTTGAAGAAGGTAGAATCCAAGCCTCGACTGATTAGATGGATGCTCTGGCTCCAATAATTTGAATTGGAGATCCATGATAGGAGCGGAGCACAAAACTTGGTTGTAGACCATCTGAGCAGGATTAAGAGGTATGTTGATGATGCTTCACTGATCTAGGATGATTTTCCCGATGATAGTTTGTTGACACTTTCTTCTTTTCCCTCACCTTGGTTTGCTAATATTGTGAATTACTTAGTTGCTTTAGTTTTTCCTCCCTTAGCGTTTAGAGCTCAATGTGATAAGCTGAAGATCGGCGCTAAGTATTATATTTGGGGATGACCCCGAGATTGACTTGGTTCTTCAGTTTTGTCATTCATCTACACCTGTTGGTCATCTTGGCACACAGAGGACAACTCGTAAGGTGTTGTATTGTGGATTTTACTGGCCCACCATCTTCTAGGATGCGTGGAGGATTTGCAACACATGTGTGCAATGCTAGAGAACGGGAGAAGCCATTTCTTGGAGACAACAGATGCCTCAACAACCCATGTTGTTCTGTGAGGTCTTCGATGTTTGGGGTATATATTTCATGGGCCATTTCCCTATTTCTTTTGGTTTCACTTACATCTTACTTTCTGTTGATTACGTCTCAAAGTGGGTGGAAGCTAAAGCCACCAGGACTAACGATGCTCGAGTTGTTATAGACTTTGTCAGGTCTCACATATTCTGTAGGTTTGGAATTCCTAGGGCTATCGTTAGTGACCAAGGCACCCATTTCTGCAATAGGTCCATGGGGGCTTTGCTTCTGAAGTACGGGATTATGCATAAAATTTCCATACCATATCACCCCTAAACTAACGGGCAAGCCGAGATATCAAATAGAGAGATCAAGCGGATCTTAGAGAAGATTGTCTAGCCAAACCGAAAGGATTGGAGCAACAGACTTGAAGACTCTCTCTAGGCTCATAGGACTGCTTACAAGGCAACTATTGGGATGTCTCCCTATCGGGTTATCTTTAGTTAGCCATGCCACCTACCAATGGAAATAGAGCATCGAGTCTATTGGGCTGTCAAATCATGCAACTTCTCACTTGTTCAACCTGGGGAGGAAAGAAAGTTGCAGCTGAATGAGTTAGATAAGAGTCGTCTAGAAGCATATCAAAACTCTATTCTACAAAGAGAAAACCAAGAGATTCCATGATAGTTCCATAGCGAGGAAAAAGTTTGTTGTTGGTCAGCAAGTGTTATTGTACAACTCCAAACTTGGACTCATAGGTGGTAAGTTGAGGTCAAAGTGGATTTGTCCTTTCATTGTCACTAATGTTTATTTTTATGGTGCAGTTGAGATCAAGAGTCAATCCACCAATAAAAGCTTCAAAGTGAATGGGCATCGTCTGAAGCCATTCCTCAACAACCCTGCTTTGGTGGATACTGTCGTAGAGAAGACTTCCCTACTTGACCCCACTTTTGTTTCACCATGATTCAGGGAGTTTTCTTTCCCCTTCCTTACTTTTATTACACTTGTTGAGGCCCATCTGCTGATGTTTGATTGGTTGATACTATGTTGAATCAGATTGAGACAATGTGTAGTTTAAGTGTAGGGGGATACTATGTTTCCTTTTTGTTAATTTATGTTAAGTTTTTTTTTCTGTTTGGGACACTCACTTCACTTTTGGAGGATGAGTTGTTGGTTTTTTATGGACTAATATTCTTGTTTTCTCTTTTCATCTCAAGTTGCTTTTGAATTGTTTTACCCTATGTGAGGATTTGAGCCCCTCTCTATTATTTGTTGTGTGATATATGCCTCTTGAATGCTTGCACAGTTTTACCATGTGTATTTACAGAGTTTTTGGGCCCTACAAAATTTGTTACAGAATTTGGAATATCAATAATAATAAAATTTACCACATATATGATAAATTAGCATGACAATAATAATAATAATAATCTATTATAAATCCATATTAACTGTATATTTTGTTGATATATGAAATAAGAGGATATTATGATATCAATATATCATATAATCAATTGTTGTAAAATCTAGCAAAATCACAAACAAAAGGAGGTTTCGTTGTATATTGCGCAAGTTCCCCAACCTGACCTTTAACACCTCTGGCACATCATTATTTGTCTGTATATTCTCCATGTAATCACACTAAAACAATGCAACTCCCTCAAACGAACGTGCCCTTCAAGATTTTGCAATACTTTAAATACTATTTTAATAACAACAGTTTAATATTAGTTAGGCATTTTAGACTAATAAAGTTGAATGAATTTGGTTAAACCAACATTCTTTAACATATTTGTTAGGTTAAGTAGGCAGAATAATAAATACAAAAATGAATATAAAAGTAATGTGATTTGTTTTTTAGATGGTTTGGCCATAGCATTTGCCATTAAATAAAATCACGAGACAAGTATTTTCCGATTATATAGAGATAAAGGCTCATTGTTGTAACATCAAATTTTCAAAATGGGGTACCATGCAGCATGTAGCGCTGCCAAAAATTTATTTCTGCATTGAATTAAAAACTACATGGCCCCCACAAGACCTCAACCTCTCCATGTCTCCATGTGTGTGCATTTGCTATGACTCTGTCAAATCTAAACAAACGTACTGTTTCTGTGTTTCACCACAAATGTATGTTTGACAGAAAAATTATTGCAGTTTTAGTATGTTTTAAAAGCAGATTTACAGTGTAGAAGAAATTTATGTTTATTAAATTTTTTAACAAATAATAACTATTTTAAAACAATTTTATTAAATTTGCTTAGTCAATAACCACATAGAATAAATTTATTTTTATGCAACGAAAGGGTAAGCTCTGACAAGTATAGAATAAAATTAGTTGTTCCAATAATAACCACTATGATATAGATATATAAATTTATGCTTTCAATTATTATGTTAAAAACTATCCTTTATATTTTTATAATTTAAATTCTTATTTATATAATTTTTAATCTCTTTCACTTTTTATAGATTCATAAGATAGGGGTAATAAAATTAAACAAAAATAATGTATATAAAGAAAAATATAATAAATTCAAAAAGAAAAACTGATATAGGAAGGGTGAGTTACATTAGCGAATTGCTTAAAATGAAAAGGATGGGTTAAGCAAAAACATTGTGACAACAAATGAAGACAAACTACTTGCTGTCATCTTTATTTCCTTGAGCAACATACAAATCCAACATTAGCTACATATATAAATTAGTGTGCGTGGCACAAGCTACAGTTTGATTTCATAAATTACAAAACCAACAAGGAAAGCATTATTGTCTTTTATTTGGTAATACCGAATTGAATCACTGAGGGATCTTGTTGAGCTTACAGTAAGCATAATCCTTGTATTTCTTAGTCTTGTATTTGGGAGGATTATCTTGGTTAACCAACTTTGGGTGAGGACCAACCTCACGTTCTGCTTTGGGCTCTATGAACACTGGCCATGACATTCTTGTCTTGTCTTTGTTCACTGTAGTTCTGTGGAAAACTGCCTTATATTTTCCATTGCTCAGGATCTGTACCACCGTGAAACAAAGTAAATACTTTTCATGACAGAAAATGTTTATTAAAGGGTTAAATAATTTACCTCCATTTGGTCACCAACGTGAACGACGAGGGCATTGGGGACATACTTAACATCGTACCATCGACCATCCCTAGAAGCTTGGAGGCCCTGCACCTCGTTCGGGACGAGAATGGTGAGGTAGGACATGTCTGTGTGTGGTGGCACACCCAAAACAAGATCAGGACAAGGACATGGTGGGTAATAGTTTATTTTCAGAAGGTAATGCATTTCTTCTTCGTTTGCCACTTCCTTTAGCTCATCCTCTTCAAGCCCCAACCCTTTTGACATACTTTTGAACAATTTGTCCACCACTCCACGTAGGTACTTGCAGTACTCCTCGTTCACTTCCCTTCAAAATTAAATTCACCATTATTATATTCAAATTAAAATATATCATTATTTATTATAATAAATTTACAGTTTACTTTTTTATATGTGTATTTGACTCGGATAATTATTCTCCCATTACTTCTTCAGATGAAGTCACCAAAATTAATATTATTATATTTGTTGAGTTGTCGTGAGAAAAAAAATAAGGTTTGGATAATTCTTGTCAGTACCCAAATGGAGATACTAAAATTGTATAATAATTAGAGTAATGAATAAAAAGCATTGTGATTTGTTTAGGATGATTTGGCCCAAGCATTGGGCATTCAATAAATTCATGAGGCAAGTATTTTCCAATTATAAAAGAAAATCTTACAACAACATCTCTTCCTTTCTCAACTCCTATCCGACGCCTGATAAGATGTAATATTTATAGTATTTTTAAGTTAATTGATCATAATTTTTTATATTTTAAAATAAAAAGAAATATTTTATTAGTATTGAAAACGTGTTTTATGAGAAATTAGGTGTCTGTGTATGTGTATAGTAACCCAGTAACAAAATAGCCCCACTATACCTCAACATCTCCATGAGTTTGCACATGCGTGTTTTCGTGTTTCACCACAAATGCATGTTTCACGGAAAAAGCTTTTGCACTTTTAGTTTGTTTTAAAAGTGAACAGATCCACAGTGTTGAAGAAATTTATGTTTATTAAATTTTATAACAAATAATACCTATTTTAAAATAATATTTCTTTTGGTTGATAATACAAAACATTATATAGACTACAAATTAAGCTCTTCTGTTAAGCCGTACAAACAGAAAGCATTCTTTATGTAACGAAAATATAACTAACAAAATATAGAATAAAATTAGTAGTTCCAATAATAATTACTGTTAAAATTTATAAGAATTAATAACTATGTATATATTCGTTATTTGAATAACGTGATATTCTTAATTTTTCTCTATAATAAAAAAGAACATCTAATTACAATTAATTTCTTAAATAAAAAAACAACTTTTTTCTCTTGATTATTAGTATTTGACTCAAATATTAGTTTTCTAATGGACGAAAACCCAGAAAACAAACAATTCATTATACCCAATCTTTTATATCAAATCTTATTACTACTATTGTAATTATTAAAAGAGAAATTTCCATATCTAAGTGTGTAGGAAGAAAATTCAAATTTAGTTACAGATATTTTGTAATATATAAAAAGTATTTGAATTAAGAATAATGTTGAAACTAACCTGTAAGAAGGGGGATTCTTGGGCCAGAAACGGTAGTTGATGGAGGAAGGTGGCCACACAATGTGGAACAAATGATCCACCCACCCTTTCTTCCCATTTGCCTCCTTCTGAAGCTTGGTGCCATAACCTTCCAAAGAATCAGACCCAGCAGGTTTAGCAATCAACTCTTTTTCTTCTTGAGGCAATTCAAAGAACTCTTTCCCCACACTCTGCAACTTCCTTATAACATCGCTAGGAATCTCATGGTTCACAATCTGGAACATGCCCCACTCTCTACTAGCCTCCACAATCTCATGCAACACTTTCTCTTCATTTGGGTTGCTAAAATCAATTATTGGGACCTCAAGGTTCACCCCTTTCACCGTCGTCATGCCCGGTTGCTCTGTTTCTGCCCTGACGAACATGGCCGGTATTGCACCATCGTTGTTGCCCTGTGAAGCTATGGTTTGAACCCTCAGCACCTCCATGCTTCGCAGTGTCGTGAAAAAATGAAGTTGCTTCCTTAATCATCATATATATCCCACTTCATTTCGTCCTTGCAGTTTATAGCAACTTAAAACACTACCTACCTCTTTACCAAGTGGCATTCATTACCATTAAATGGTACCCATTTCCGAACTCTATCTAGCCCTTTACCACACGTTAGCACTACCAAATATGTTGTCACTGCAATCAATGATGGCCTTCACGGTTAATGCCTATACTATAGTACTACTACTACGTGTGATGTTTTTATCCATCCAATCAACATCAAACCTATCAACTCTAAATTATTACTAATCATATTATTTTCTTCTATTCTACCTTCTTTGTTATAATGTCTCCAAAATTTCTTAATTTTATGGAAACCAATATCAATTTTAATTCGTGGTTAAGAAGAGAATAATATGCAGTTCGTGGTTAAAACTTCAAATATTTTAATTCACTTCATTGTGATTAATGTGAGTATTTAACATAATTGATTATATTATAAATATTATATGTTTTTGTGATTTTTCTTACAATGGGCTATGTGTAACTATTTTTACAAATCTTTCCAGTATTATGGGAATATTGAACGTAGAAATTCATCTTTATTATATGTTTTTAACTTTTCACCTTTTAATTTTCTATGACCTATTTGCTATTTGCTATTTATTTTTTATTATCTTTTAGCCCATGAAAACAAAGAAGATATTTGAAATGATAAGATCCACACAAACTTTGAATGTTAAATTAAAGACATTTAGTTTGTTCAAAAAATGTAGATAAATGTAGAGATGGATGAATGTGGTTGGTTGCGGATCACGAGGTAGTTGAAATGGACGGCTGTGATGTTGCCGCAGTTGGTTTCTAGAACATGGTGATGGGCATGATACTATACCCAACAGACATGCCAGAATACTGATACTACACCCTCTCGCGTCACCCACCGCCATCTATACTTGAATTTCTTCCATGCAAGTGCAACCAACCACAATGTAGTATTTATAACACTTTTTTTTTTTTTTTTTATTTTTTTTTTTTTTTATTTTTTTTATATTTTTTTTTTTTTTTTTTTTTTTTTTTTTTTTATAATTTCATTCATTTTTAATTTTTTAATAATCTTTATTTGATTATTTTTCAGTTTTATCTAAATATTTCACTGTAAACTATATGTTATGAATAATATTTTCGTCTTTGATTTATCAATTAATTAATTAATTTATTAATATTTAGTAACTCAGGATAATTGATTTGAGTTGAAAAAGTTAAATTAGAAAAAAGAAAACAATTCTATCGATAAATTGATGATGTACAATCACTTTATATAAAAAAACAAAAAAAAATATTTTAAATACTTATTAAAATAGTTTTTTTATAAGATCATTAAATTAAAAAAAAAAAGGAAGAGATGTCTGTAGAACATATCATATGAGAATATATAGCTCTCTTACATGATATTAGACTATTAAAATTAAAATACTTACAGTAAGTATGATAATGTGATCCCTCTGATAATGACTCTTTGTACGAAGATTTTGGATGGTTTTTCTTTCTTACCAAATACAACAAAATCTTCTCCTTTCAACTGTGTTCTAGCACTTTCTTTAAGCCTTTGAGTGAGAAGATTCACCAAACCTACCTCAGATATAAAGGTTATGGAGGATTGTATGCTTAATTACTATATACTTACAAATCTTCTTTCAGTTATGATTATAATCTCATAACTATAATACCCTCTTTCTGACTAGGTTTCTTTCATTTTGGTTAAATCATGTTTCTTTCCCCTTTACTAAACCATGCTTCTTTCATTTTTATTTTCTTCCATTTTATATTAAGAAGGCCATCTTTTTCACCATTTTTACTTAATGACTCTGGCATGGCCCCACCATTTCTTGAAAGGATGGCATGAAAATTTAATTTAATGCATGGATTTCTCCAAAGGTTGAGGAACGTATGATGCTTTGGAAACTTCTTTTGCGAGATTTTAAATAGATTACCACTTGGTGTATATATATATATATATATATATATATATATATATATATATATATATATATATATATATATATATATATATATATATATAATAAAATGACATGTTTATTAGATAAAAAAAATATGTTCATGACATAACCAACATTAGTATTGAGATATTACAACATAATATTATATCTGTTCATGAAAAAACAATGTGATAAATTGTACGGTGATAGTTTTGTAAATATGGAAAACTATATTACATCAATTGTTAGTAGAGATGATAATAGGGCGGGGCAGGTAGGGGTATTATGATCTCATCCTCATCTCTATAATAAAAATTCATCTACATCCTCATCCCCATCCCCCAAATCCAGCGGGTATACTACTTTTGACCCATCCTCATTCCCACCGAGTAACGGGTACTTTCTTATACCCATACTCATACCCATTCTTAAATTTTTCCAAATATCAATTAAATAATTTTTATAAAAAATCTTAAAAATCACACCAACGGAATCATGATACTATCAAAATATTCAATATTAAAATAGCATATTCTTTTTTCTTTTCATGATGTCAAATATTAAGAAAAATATTATAGTAGTATAAATCTCAAATTAAAGTATCAAATAATAACTAAATAAAATTCAAATAATTATATAAAAGCTAAACAATTACACATTACTAAAATTTTATAATAACCAAAACATTTATTAATTTTACAAATGATCAATGGTTTCATTTGCATTTGATCCACCTACAGATAGAACAAAAATAAAAAATTAGATATGATATAATAATTGAAATTGAAAATTTTAATTACTAGAATATATACCTTCTTCATCAGATTCATTTTCACTCATGAGAACATCTTTTCCTTTTAAATTTTTGCAAATTTTTAATGTTATAAATTTGTTTATAAAACATGTCATTAGTTAAATGATTAATTTGTTTTATATGTATATATTACATTACTATATATATATATATATATATATATATATATATATATATATATATATATTAATATATTATATATATATATATATATATTATATGTATCTGTATATTATATTATATTATGTTATATGTGTAAATATATATTTATATATATTATATATATATATATATAT
>Ga0209589_1013271_pt1 | contig 10817 bp, 7 predicted proteins | sample CowpeawhiteBW_FD_187525 | JGI IMG/M metagenome (GOLD analysis project Ga0209589, IMG submission 187525) | Root nodule microbial communities of legume samples collected from California USA - Cow pea white BW (SPAdes) (version 2) | ecosystem: Host-associated > Plants > Roots > Nodule | place: USA...
GAGAGAGAGAGAGAGAGAGAGAGAGAGAGAGAGAGAGAGAGAGAGAGAGAGAGATTTAGAAGAAAAAAAGTGAGAAGTGAATAGAAATGAAGAGAATCAACAAAGATAAGAATCTGGGTGTGAAATAATTTAGAGTTGAAAGAAAAGTACACCAAACACTAACATGCCTTGTGAAAAGTAAAACAATTTTTCCAATTTACATGACATTGAAGTTGGCAGAGATGGGAAGGAAAAATTGACATTTGATTTTCACTGTGTTTGTGTGCAGGAACAACTGGAGAAGAAAAAGGCAGAATATGCAGAGAAGTTGAAAAACAAAATAGCTACAATCCACCGAGAAGCTGAAGAAAAGAGAGCATTTACTGAGGCCAAAAAAGGTGAAGATTTCTTGAAGGCAGAAGAGACAGCTGCAAAGTACAGGGCAACTGGATCAGCCCCAAAGAAACTCTTCGGTTGTTTCTATTAAGCCTGTTCATTTATAAAAATGTAGTATTACTATTATTATTACATGTGTGGTTTGGTTGTCTTTTGTTGAGTTTTAGTTCATCTTCATTTATTATTGTGTGCACAGAGATATGTTGTTGGTGTGTATACAACAATTACTATGTGCATACAAGAAATTGAATTATTCAATTTGGGTAATACCAATTTCTTGTACCATCATGCCACTAACCTATCTCATTCCCTCACGAGTCCTCCTACCTTATTGGACAATATGATGGTTGTTGATAAAGGTTCAATTTCATGACCCAAAAGTACAATTTTGTTCTGAAGTTCACTTTGTCGCCACGCTAATAAATAAGTTGACGATAACAACTCATTTATAAGTTAACTTAGTGTGAAAATATATCAAATTAGGACATTGCTTAAGAGTTGCATCATTTATCTTAAGCTTGTATTCAAGTAAATAAATGACTAATATTAAAACACAATCTGGTCTTGTTAAAATTCAAAATTAAAACCTGTTTACTCACTTCAAAACAAAATTAGTTGAGACAAAACTTATTTTTTTAATTAAAATATTTGTCTAGTCATGCCAACGCCAATTCTTACTCATTCACGTGACAATTGAAGACCAGCTCTTATGGGAATCAAGAACACATCACCAATTGAAGGGCATGGATAATGTCATTAACTCTGAATCCATTACTGTTTAATTTTAGCTTCAGTTATCATAGGTAAACTTGAACTATAGCAACTATTCCTCTATCTACTTTTTTCCCCTCTTGAGCAACTATTGAAAACCCAGCTACATGGTGAGTGCATTTACAAAAATGAAGAAATCATCACAAAAGGCAAAGAAAAGTTTCTTGTCAGTTCAAAGATTGCCTTTCTCTGCAGAGATATGAAAGAAACTATCTTGGTCACATGTAGCATCAAGGAGATTCAAGAAATTATCATTCTGTCCCAAGAATCCAACATCACCATCAGACATGTGTAGTAGGTGCTTTAATGCAGAATCTGAAGTATCAAGAAATTCATAATTGCCCGAGTCAGACCCAGCTGTGTCATCAAGCTTTGGTTTGTAGCTACTTATCTGTTCATGAACCATGTTCACATCCTCAATGCATGGATTTAGGCTACTAGTTCCATTGTTTTTCACCTGCAATGACACATCTGAACAAGACTCCAATTTAGATGAAGATGAAGGATGTGATACAGGACTTTGACTCACAACAACTCCTTCCTTTCCCTTGACCATGCGAAATGAATTTCCAACCTCAGAATGCCAAAGATGAAGAAAGTGATCAGGGCATGTCGAACTCTTTGGCCATGAATTGAGCAATGAGGATTCCATTGACAACCTTGCCTCTGCCTCAACTCTTACACTTTCCCATTGTACCATGTGACGCGTAGAAGGAGATTCTGACTTGACAACAGTTTGATCCAGAACCAGACATGACTGTTTTTCTCTTAGGGAATGACATGATCGAAGGAGACGCTTCTTTAGATGGGTGTTCCAATAGTTCTTAATCTCGTTGTCTGTTCTTCCAGGTAATTGGGATGCTATAGCAGCCCACCTAAGAGAATGCATGGTTATTTCCAGTTTATATGCAAAGTGAATGTAATATCACAGACTAATGCAACCAAACATCAAAGTATGAGAATATGTAGGTCTTAGATTACATTATCATTATCTTGTCGGGAAACTTGAAACTCCTCATTTTCCTTGAGTTTTTAATTAGTACATTAAGGATCCATAATGGCAAAAGAATAACAAGATGAGAACATTAAGCATTGAAACAGAAACAATATCCATTGGGGTTAAAGTGACACATTTTTTGAAGATGCAACATGTTTACTAATTATTGAGCAGCTTATGAGTAAAATAAGACTTTAGGACCAAGAGGGTTTGGGTATACGCATGTAGAATTTAACAAACAAATGGAACAATGTAGTACCTATTGCCAAGCATTCCATGGAGTTGAACAATTGTGCTTTCTTCTTCACTGGTAAATGGGCCACGTTTGATACCAGGGCGAAGATAGTTTATCCACCGAAGCCGACAACTTTTTCCACATCGTAAGAGACCTAGTTGTAAGCAAAGGTCAATTAAATGATTTTTCACAGACTAATTAATCCATCTTTACAAGTCATAACCATGTCTGCACCTTTCTCCTTTCAGTGTATCAATATTTTACACCCTCTGCATAGCAAGCTTCAAATCCCTCGGTAAACACAAATTTCCAAAACAATTTTCAAGGGGAAAGTACAATTGGATCAAGATAAAGTTCTATGCATATGCCAACAAATTAGGTTATGACAAGTACTTGATGATAACACGATTATTCAACTGTTTTCAATGGTCCATTACTATGAAGGACTGTACTTACGGACCCCCACCCCCGCACGCGCAGAACATAAAAAGTGCCATAACATGCAGAAATTGGTGTCACGAGAATAGAGCAATAGAAAAACAACAATCTGGTTTTCTTCATTCTGAAAACAAGTCACACTGAGATTGGAGTTTATCAAAGAGAAAAACGAAAACTTCACCCATAAGAAAACAATCTCTATTCTTCCCTATCTTCAAAACTTTCAAAAAGAAAAATAAAAGTTCTCCTACTTTACAAGAAAATGCAAAAGTAAGGAAGAAGAAAGGGATAAAAGAAATAAAGAAGGAAAAAAGAAAAGGGAATGATAAGAAAGTGCACCTGCATGTTTGGGAAGTGTACGCCAACTTCCATGACCATGCTCCTTGATGTAGTCAACCAAGGCTTGGTCTTCTTCAGGAGTCCAAGCTCCCCTTTTGACTCCATGTTTCTCACAACAAGGTGCTTTACCCATCCTCACCACTCATTACCACACCCCCAACAATAATTAACACCAGCCTTTCGTAATTTTTTTAATAATAATAAGCTTGCACTTGCACACTGATGACAATAACAATCGGGTCGGTCAGGGTCTACCCATCATGGCCATAAAAAGGAAGAGAGAGAGGGGGATGTAAAAAATGAGAAGAAAAGTGTTGCAGAAGGAAGGGAAAGAAAAGGCTAAATATTAAATGCATGTGTGTATATAGGACAATGGAGGTGCTTAGAGAGGTCCAGGGTCACATTTATAAGTAAAAAGAACATACATACCCTTGTGAAGCAAAGTGGTGTGGTTCTTAATGGCATGAAATAGAGATAAGAAAGTGAGAATGTGAAGAAGAGAGAAGGGGTTGTGCGGAGAGTAAGGGTTGCAGAAAGCCCCACTGAGGAGTCAGATTTTACTGGTTTTTTGAAGGTGGAAAAGTGATGCAGAAAACGAGGGAAGTGATGACGGAAAAGAAAAGGGTATACTTAAATATGAAAATATAAATCATCATCATCACCTTGAGTGCAATGCAGCTGTGGGGGTTGAGGTGAAGGTCATTTCTTTCTGCACAGCTAAAGAAAAGCAGAAAGAAAAGAGAGGTTTTTGTGATTGTGTTGAAAGACTAGAAAAGATGGAGGCGGTGGGAGAAAAGACAAGAGAAGAAATTCAGGAGTGATGGATGGAACTGAAAGGGCATAATAAAAACCATATCCAATGAATGTTTATTGGTTAAGGTGAAGATGATGGTGGGAACGAGGTGCATTTATGTTCCGAACTGCCCATTAGTCAAACCTTGGTCAACATCTTTTTCCTTCTTTTCTTCTTCTCGTATCATCTTTCTTTTATTTTTTTTTATTGTTTATTATAAATTAAAAATTATATTCCTACATTTTTAATCTTTATATATATATATATATATATATATATTTTTTTTTTTTTTAAAGTAGAGAGAGAAAAATGAAAAATAAAAAATTACGTCATTATTTTACTAAAATTTAAAACTTATTATATTTATTAGTTTTTACAAATAATCTTAAATTAAAATACATATAAAAAGAATAGAGATAAATGAAAATACAATATATAAATCTTGTAACAAAATCACATAATCTTAGTTTATTATATTTGAGTTTCATTATATCATCTAATTTTTTTTTCTTATAAAATTTACAAATTTCATGTCTGAGTATTTTTTAATAACTTTTTTGAATTATTTGATATTCGTTTTAACTGATAACATTGTTTGTAATTATTTAAAAGGATGGATTTGTGGACAAATGTACGTTCTTTTAAATGGATATACAAATAAATGGAAGTGTCAATTTATGGGATGACATTGTTATCTCATTTTTGCAAAAAAAGAAGATTTGAGAGTGATATATGACCTTTTACCAATATAATCCTGCACTATGAAGAGTGGAAGATGTTTGCATGTGAATGAACTTGTGTGAGGTGTGGGAAGAGTGGTGGTGTGTGAGTGATAACACTTGTTACATAATCGGTATTATGTTTTTATACGAGTAGAGTGATATGTGTGTGATACGATTACGTAACCGGTGTGTGGTAATTATTTTTTCAATCATATAAAATAATATTTATTTATTTTAATATTTTATTTAATATTTATTTTTTTTAATTTCGTATTATTTAATTTTAATTGTTTTATAACATCAAATTATAAAATCATTCTATTTTTTCATCAAAAATATTTTGATAACTTTGAAATTTTATCTATTTTTACAATTTTTTTATCTATTACATAAATCAGATATCTTACTAACTTTCACAAAATCCATCTTTAAATTCAATCACTTTATTCTCTAAATCTACTAAAAAACACACACATTTCTATCTTCTCAAATTCGCACACATTTATTTTTATACTTTCCTCCAAATCCATCTTGACAAAGGAAAATGACCTTAATGTTTTGAAACTATAATTATTGAAATAGTTTTTTCTTTTAAAAAAAAAAACGCATTCTTAATCTGGAGATGCATTTACATCGCATGAGAATGATTCAATAAAAAATGAATCTTAAATTTAAAATATTTATTAAAACTTTGATACAACATACTCTTGTTTACTTGTTTACCTTTAGTATGTTTATTTTGTCTTGTTTAAACTAGTATGATTTATGTTGTGTGGGGTTATGTAAATTTTAGAGTTATCAAAACGGGTAATCCGATTCGACCCGGCTCGACCCATCACTGATTGATGATTTAGTGAGCCAATCTAACCTGGCTCACTTTTTAGCGAGCCAAAAAAATTCGAACCCGACTCGGTCCACCACGGGTTGGTGGGTTAAACGGGTTGGCTCACGGGTTCACTTAATTAAAAAAATAATTTTTTTATTTTTTTTTTCAGTCAAAACTAAATTGTAATTCTAATTAAAATCTAAATAAACTTTAATACAATCCAAATACAAACCAAAATAAATAAAAAATACAAATTATTTATGTGTTGGATAAAAAAAATAACCTAACATGACCCAAATATAAAGCCCAACTTAATAAAAAAATAAAAAACACTTGTGTGACCCTTTTATATACGGGCAACCCGACTCACCACGAGTTCAACCCGGATGAGTTGGATTCTAAATGAGTCGGGTCAAAAATCAATCTGTATTGAAATTTGTAAAAAAATTTCAACCCAACCCAACCCGAACTCGTGGTGAACCAGATTGACTCGCAGGTTCCAACCCATTTTGACAGTTCTAGTAAATTTAAAGCGAACAAAACAAAATAATTAGTGTTACTTTACCAAACGGTTAAATCATTTCAGATATTCTTATTTTTGTACTACCAATGAAAAATAATTGAGTCAAATAAAAAAGAGACCTAATTACAACAAATATTTTAAAATAAAAACCTAAGTAAGTCTAATAAAAAGAGGAGATCTACTTAAAATTTTGTTAAAAAAAATTACTTCTGTTATGAAATGATTTAACCTTATCAAACTCTAACCTAAACATTCTACTTGCAACATTTCTCCCAATGAACAAAAATACCAAAGATTATATCTCTTCAACCCTAAGGGCGTGTTCTCTTGCGTGGATGTAACTGTAGAAGGGAATAAGCGAGCGCGGATTCATTTTTAAATTGTGTTCCATTGCATTGATTAGGACCGATAAGCGAGGGCGGATTTGAGGGATGCACAAATTTTTTCATCCACTATAGAAGTTGAAGATTAGCGAGTATTATCAACCACATTACCATATTATCCTCGTTTTTACTTTCACACGCAGTACAATATTCGTCCTCTACCATGGTGGCGTGAGTGGTGTTGGAAGTGTTGCAGGGTGAGTGGTGCACCGGTGTGGCAGGTGTTGGGGTGGTGGTAGGAGTGGGATGGCACTAGCAGGTCTTGTACGGCTGGATGGCACCGATGTCTTGCAGGTGGTGAGGTGTTGTGATTGTTGCGTGAGGTGTGGGATGGCACCGGTGTGGGCACCGGTGTTGTGAATGAAGAGGAGGGCGGCACCGGTTACGTAACCGGTGCCTTGTTTTCAAAGGAGCGCGACACCGGTTACGACACCGGTGTCGTTGGTGCCTTTTTTTTTTTTTTTTTTATTTTTTTTTTTTTTTTTTTTTTTTTTTTTTTTTTTTTTTTTTTTTTTTTTTTTTTTTTTTTTTTTTTTTTTTTTTTTACTTTTTTCTTGACTTTTTTTTTTAATTTTTTTAACTTTTTTTTAACTTTATTTAACTTTAGTTTAAAATTTAATTATATAATTTTTTTAAAATTTAATTGTATAATTATTTTACATTCATAAAAATTTAATTTTTTTTATTTTAAAATTTTATATAATTTTAATATTTTTTTAATTCGTATTAATTAATTATAATTATTTTTATAACATCAAATTACAAAATCATTCTCTTTTTTCGTCAAGGGTATTTTGGTAACTTTCTAATTCTATCTATTTTTACAATTTATTTTATTTATCACATCAATCAAATCTTTCACTAACTTTCATAAAATTTATCTCAAAATCTACTCACTTTAACCTCTAAATCCACTCAAAAAAACACAAAAATTCATCCACCCAAATCTACACAAATTTATCTTCACACTCTCCCCCATATCCATCCTATCAAAGGAACACACCCTAAATCAGATAGATAAATAGAAGTAAGAATTTCTTTTTCTTCTGCACTCTTACAATTTCTTTGTGAACCCCAATGTTCAAAATAATTATTTTATCATTTGTAAAAATTAATTTATGGATTATTTGTTCTGAAAATTTTCCATAACAAGCATTTTTGGAATTTTTGAAATATGATTTATGGAAAGAAAGTATTTTAGTCTTTTAATTTTTTAATATTGACCTGCATTTAGTAATGCTGGGGGTACAGGAAGCCAAAGCTTTAAATGGATCACACTCTAGGCTCAACTCTAATTCCGATTTCGGCCCTGCAGAGAAAAAAAAAAACTCAACAACAGCACATGATTTTTGGGTCGACAAGCTAATTTACAATTTAACTCTGAGTTGCAATCTTATGGCTGTTACTTCTTGCACTCTATCAATGTTTTTCAGCATCCCATCAAAATTTTTGATAATTTTTTTTCATAATAGGAGTGGATGAGTGTCTTCCATAAAAGTGAGTGAGTGTCTTCGGGAAAAATCTTTATGTAAGTGATTTAATGCATTCCAGAAAATAAAATCTAGAATGATGGGTGCAGGAAAATATTTGATGGGGGTGTAGGAAGTAACAGCCCAATCTTATTGGCTATGTCCTTCCTAATTCATATGGACTTTCCTAATTTCTATGGCCACTTTTTTTTCAACACATTTTCAATCAGTTTCATTCTCATCCGTTGTATACAGATTCATGTAACGTTAATGGTTGAAGTTTAAATTTCATTAAAAACATTATTTACCTCAACCCTTGAATTTAAAAATTAAGTTTAGTTTATTTAAAATATAAATATAAATTTTCCTTTTAATTTATTTATAACCAATAAAAACAAATGCACTATACACATGTGAATTTACATTTTTTTATGATAACAAAAAATAATAAATTTATTATCATTATTATTATTATTGTAATTATCAAAGTAAATTTAAATATTTTTCACAATTTTACTATAAGTAATGTTTATTCTTTTACATAATTTTTTATTGTAATAGCTATTTTAATTTCAATTAACTTTTAGAATAAAACTGTCAAATAAAAAAAACAACGGTTAAATTTAAAAAAAAATCATTTGGGATAAAATTGATAAAATAAGTACTTTTGATTTAAAAAGTAATTAAAAAATAAATTTGAAAATAAAATGTGTACAAGATGGAATTTCTTTATATAATACAAGTGAACACATAAGAACTGTCGTATCGGTGTATTTGTATTTTTTAATTTTTATAAATATTTAAGTTAAGACCAATAAAAAATATATAAATAATTTTTAAAATAATTGTTAGATGTTAATTAAAAAAATAAAATATATACACAAAATAAATTTTTAAAATAATTTTTAAAGATAAAAGATGTTTTTAAAATGACGGTTAAGAAGAGTTTTTTAGAATAATGGTTAAAGATAAAAGTGGATATAAAATGTGGATACTGGTATTATTTTTATATATTGTTATAGATAGTATAGATATCACTATTTTTTTTTTTTTTGTTATTTTCACAAAACTTTATCTCGAGATATCATAAACCATTTTTGAGATTGCTGAAGTAAACTATATATTTCAGAGCAAATGTTTTCTTCATATACACGGCCATTTATCGAGTACACGACAATATACTTAACAAATTTAGGCGTTTATAGTGTATGTTGGACTTTGTATGTTTCATTATTAGTTATGTTTCTGTGTCATAAAATAAAGTAAAAGTATGGAAGAAAAAAGAATAAATATTATAGCCATTAAAATAAAATTACACATAATACTATATCTATTTCTGTCCTGGACTGGAGGGAGTCGGTTGAGGGTTGAGAGAAAGATTGGTTTTGTCTCGGTAAGTTGACGAGTTGAGATGTTGATTAGATGAGGTCGGCTTTTGACCGAGAGGGCGTGAGAGGCTGTCACCGCGGTATTTTGTCTCGGTATGATGGCGAGGGGGTGGCATTGATCAGTTTTGTATTTCGTGGTGTTTTTGGTTAGTAGAGTGGTTATTATATTTGTGGAAGGTAAAAGATAATGCCGTTTCCCAAGAAAAGTGGTTATTTTTATGAATATCTTAGAATTAGATAGGGGGGAGGCTTTTAGTTATTATTTGGTGAATCTTGGGGATCAATATTTTGTAACTGATTATAATATAAATAAGAGTATTACTCCCATGGTCAAGGGACAGAGTTTTTTTTGACCTAAATAAGTCTTAAAGCTTTCATATTGTTTTGGTGAAGAATTATCTCCCATTTTTCTTGACCAGAACATTGGCGCCCACCGTGGGGTACGGTAAAACTCGATCCTTACCCCATCAGGATAGTAAACAGTGAAAGAAAAGGAAGCAGGAGAGACGAACAGAAGAATGAATAGAGGCAGAGGAGCATCACGCGAAGGGCCTACTCGGCAACAAATAATGCAGAGCATACTGGAGCTACAAAAGCAGAACGAGGAGATCAGAATGAAGGCGGAGGCCGATCAGGCCCTACTTGAAAAAGAAAGAGAAGAAACTCGCAAGAAAGCGGAAGAAGACTTGCAGGCGTTAAGGGAGGAAGCTTTGGGAGAAAGAGAGAGGTTGCGGAAAAATGCGGAGGAAACACATCAACGATTGGAGGAGGCACTCCGACAGCAGGAACAATTGCGGAAAGCGAACGAAGATATGCAGAATAGATTAGAGTCTGCTAGGGCTGGTTTTCGCTATTCAACTCGGTTGAATTCCGATGTGACTGATACCAGTCCTTTGGCAGAGACGATCATGAACGAGCCGATCCCACAGAACTTTGTAATTCCCAAAATCACACCTTTCACAGGGAATTCCGATCCAGAATTACATTTAAAAGCATTCCAGGCTCGGATGATGATATCGGGTGGTAATGATGCTATACGCTGCAAAATGTTTGTGGGTACATTGACGGAAATTGCCCTAGAATGGTTCAACACCATACCTAATTCATCTATCAGTTCGTTTCATGATTTCAAGCGTCTTTTCTTGGAGAGGTTTTCAGCGAATAGAGCCAAACCGGTGGAGATGGCAGACATGTTTGATATAAGGCAAACCACCGAAGAAACGTTGAAGCAATTCCTTAACCGATTCACCAACATCAGCATGCGGCTGATAGACCCTAACGAGGGCTTGCTCGTCAAAGCCTTTATGAAAGGGCTTCGGGCCAGTTCGTTTGGTGAGTCCCTATACAGATATCCACCGAGATGCCTTACAGAGATCAGGCAAAGGGCGGCTGTTGAGATAGAAACTGAGGAGGCCATGCGCCACAAAAAGGCAGGAGACAGGAAGCTAGTGACTCATTCCAGGAGTGAAAGAGATATGAGACCTTATCGAAGAGAAAGAACCCCTCCTAAGATGAAGACGGATCGGCGTTTTGTCCCTTATGTGGCACAACGAAGGAC